>JGI996J12353_1000017_pt1 | contig 63679 bp, 46 predicted proteins | sample IntmicLarv5ML5BL_FD_12353 | JGI IMG/M metagenome (IMG submission 12353) | reverse complement strand
ATATTAAATGTAAATGATTATATTTCGCGCATATACGCGCGCGCGTTTTTAAATGGTTTAAAAGGTGAGTCTCTCTCTCTCTCTCTCTAATAAAATATATTTACCAGCCAAATTTTGGACAGTAAAATTGAAAGAAATTGCAGTATTTATTAAGAAAAAACTCATTTATTTAGTAGTTGCTAATTTTTCAACAAAACACAGAATCAAAAAACATGCCGGAAATTGAAAAAATGCACAAAAACTGCTGGCATAAAACAAGGCACGGATTACAAATCCGCGCCAGCGAAGATGTTAGTAGATGTTATCTGGGTGCTTTTTTGTACAAATACGCAGCGATAATAGCATATACAATATTCGGAATCCAAACCGCAACGAAAGGGCTCACTAAGCCGGATATTGCAAAAGAAGAAGATACCTGCATAAATAATATGTAGGAAAAACTAAGAAGGAGACCAATCCCGATATTTAATCCCATTCCACCTTTCATTTTTCGGGAAGAGATTGATGCTCCGATTATCGTCAAAATAAAAGCCGCTAACGCCATGGAATAACGTTTATAATATTCAAGTTCGAAAAGTTGAATATTTCCTATTCCGCGCTCTTTTTGGCGGTTAATATATGTTTTCAGTTCCGGAGTCATCATTTGTTCACAATCAAAAGCAGAAATCATAAAATCGGAAGGAATGATTGTTAAGATTGTATCAATACTTTCTCCAGTAGTAATTTCCTCTTTCATTCCCACGAAATCACGAATCATATAATCCTTAACCGTCCAATGATATGCCGAATCCCAAATAATTCGTTGAGCCGTCATACGAGATTTAAGCTCTTTTTGCTCAAATTTTTCCAAAGAAAAACGATAGCCCGTATTGCTAAAAGTATCAAATCGGTCGAAATAAGCAATAATTCCGGGTTCTACTTCCAATTGAATATTACTCGAGTAAGTAACCCGCTTATCGCGTATGTATTGATTCTGAAATTCGATTCGAGTAATGTTTGCCGGAGGAATAATGTAACTATTTAACGTAAAAGAAATAATCGCAATACAAGCCGCAGAAACCATATAAGGGCGCATTAGCCGTTTGAAACTCGTTCCACTGGATAAAATTGCAATGATTTCCGAATTATCTGCTAATTTTGCCGTGAAAAAAATTACAGAAATAAAAACAAATAAAGGCGAAAATAAATTAATGAAATAGGGAATGAAGTTCAGATAATAATCAAAAATGATTGCTTTTGTTGGCGCTCCGTTTTTGATGAATTTGTCTAACTTTTCATTGAAGTCAAACATTACAGAAATGGCAATAATTAATAATATGGTAAAAAAGAAAGTGCCAAGAAATTTTTTAATTATATACCAATCTAATGTTTTGAATCCGGGAATTTTCATTCTAAATTCTATTTTGAATTTTGGGCATCATAGATGATTTCCAAGTTGTAAAATCACCTGCTATAATATGTTTGCGAGCCTCTTTCACTAGCCATAGATAAAATGCTAAATTATGAATCGACGCGATTTGCAAAGCTAATATTTCATCTACCATAAATAAGTGACGAAGATAAGCTTTTGAGTAAATCGAATCTACTGCTGAAGCTCCATCCACTTCAATCGGTGAGAAATCCGATTCCCATTTTTTATTTCGCATATTCATAATACCATTTTTAGTGAACAACTGTCCATTCCGACCGTTGCGCGTGGGCATAATACAATCGAACATATCTACTCCTCGCTCAATTGCTTCCAATAAATTCGCCGGCGTACCAACGCCCATCAAGTAACGAGGCTTGTCCTTCGGGAGTATCTCGTTGACCACTTCAATCATTTCATACATTTTATCAGTTGGTTCGCCAACGGCTAAACCTCCAATCGCATTGCCATCTGCATTTTTTGTAGCAATATTTTCGGCAGCGCGTTTCCGCAAATCGGGATAAACGCATCCTTGAACAATTGGGAATAGACTTTGTGAATAACCGTATTTGCCTTCTGTTTCGTTGAAACGCTTCAAACAACGGTCTAACCATCTTTCAGTTAATGCCAATGATTTTTTCGCATAATCATAATCCGCATCTCCCGGAGTACATTCGTCGAAAGCCATAATAATGTCAGCTCCAATACTTCGCTGTGTATCCATAACTTTTTCCGGAGTAAAAAGATGTTTGGAGCCATCGATATGAGAACGAAATTCAGCTCCTTCTTCTTTTAATTTGCGATTTTCGGATAAAGAAAATACTTGAAAACCGCCGCTGTCTGTTAAAATCGGACGATTCCATCCATTGAATTTATGTAATCCGCCGGCTTTTTCTAATACTTCAATTCCAGGACGTAAATAAAGATGATATGTATTTCCTAAAATAATTTCAGCTTTAATATCTTGCTTTAATTCCGAAAAATGAACCGCTTTTACCGTTCCTTGAGTGCCCACCGGCATAAAAATAGGCGTTTCAATCGTTCCGTGAGCCGTTGTAATTAAACCGGCACGAGCGTTCGATAATTTATCTGTATGTTGTAATGTAAAGTCCATGAATTAAAATTTCACACGCAAAGATAATATCAACAAAATGATTTTACCCAATCTTTTCACAAAGATTTGATTAATTGTTCAATTTATAAATTAAATTTTCTATATTATCGGCAAGTGCTTGCATATTGGGAAATATTTCACTTGCTCCGGATTTCCATAAAATATCATCCGGTAAAGGACCTGTATTTACGGCAACCGTATATATTCCTGCCGCTTTTCCGGATTCAACTCCTAAAGGCGCATTTTCTATAATAATCGCTTCTTCCGGTTGAAGATTGCCTTTTTTCAATCCCATTAAATAAGGTTCGGGATGAGGTTTTCCGTATTTGACATCATAAGCTGTAATCATTAAGTTTTTATCAAAAAAGCTTGGATAATGTTTATCCAATTTTTCAAATAAAGAACGTTGACCGGAACCGGTAACAATAATTCGTTGCAATCCTAATGCTCTTACTTTGTTTAATACCTCAATCGCATTCTGCATTGGTTGGGATTCAGGATGCTCCAATTCTATAAACCGTTGCGATTTTTGAGCATATATGTTTTTTAATTCTTCCGGAGTGGCATCTCTGTCAAAAGTGCGATTGAAAATGACATTGATTGTCGAATGTCCTGTTCTTCCTTCAAACATATAAAATTCGTCTGAAGAACAAGGAGCTCCAACACTCAACATCGTTTCGTGCCAAGCTTGTACATGACTTGGCATGGAGTCGTACAAGACTCCATCCATATCAAATAATATTGCTTTTATCATAATTCAGAGTTAGGAATTAACTCTTTCTTGAATCGCTTTACTTTCTTTTTCGTATCCCGGTTTATTTAACAAAGCAAACATATTCTTTTTGTATGCTTCAACGCCCGGTTGGTCGAATGGATTCACTTCGAGCATATATCCGCTTATTCCGCAGGCTTTTTCGAAGAAATAAAGTAATTGTCCCAAATGATATTCATTTAATTCGGGAAGTTCTATTTTAAGATTCGGAACGCCACCGTCAACGTGTGCTAGTTGGGTTCCTAATTCAGCCATTTTATTTACATAATCCACTCTTTTTCCTGCAAGAAAATTCAGACCATCTAAATCTTGTTCGTCTTTTGGAACTTCAAGTGTATGTTTTTGATTTACAATAGAAATAACGGTTTCAAAAATGCTTCTTTCGCCTTCTTGTATCCATTGCCCCATGGAATGCAAATCAGTTGTAAAATCAACGGAAGCCGTAAAAATACCTTTGTTCTCTTTGCCTTCGCTTTCGCCGTAAAGCTGTTTCCACCACTCGGAAACATAATGCAATTTAGGGCTGAAGTTTGCAAGAATTTCTATTTTTTTTCCGCTTTTATATAATTCATTCCGAGTTGCAGCATAAATTTCTGCGATATTCTTTTCAAAAGGAACCTCACTTGAAGTTGCTTTTTCCATATCTACAGCACCTGCAATCAATTGTTTGATGTCAATTCCGGCAGCCGCAATAGGAACCAATCCGACCGGAGTTAAAACCGAAAAGCGTCCACCGACATTATCCGGAATGATGTAAGTTTTATATCCTTCTTTGGTTGCAAGTGTTCTTAATGCGCCTTTTGCTTTATCTGTTATCGCAATGATGCGCGTTTTTGCATCTTCTTTTCCAACCGAATCTTCCAATTGTTTTTTCAACACACGGAAAGCCAATGCCGGTTCAGTTGTTGTTCCCGATTTGGAAATGTTAATTATACCAAACGATTTGTTTTCTAAATATTTAGCTAATTCGAATAAATAATCTTCTCCGATATTGTGACCGGCATAAACAAGAATTGGCTTTTTGTTTTCTAGTTGGTCAAAAGAACCGGAAATAGCGTCAATTACCGCTTTTGCACCTAAGTAACTACCTCCAATTCCAACAACAACAATCACGTCACATTTTGCGCGAAGCGTATTTGCAGTTGTCTGAATATCCAGAATATCCGCATCGGAAATAGAAGAAGGAAGGTTCAGCCAACCAAGAAAATTATTTCCTTTGCCTGTTCCGTCTTCTAAGGCTTTATTACATGATTTTGCTTTTGCCGCTTGCGAAAAGATTTGTTCTTTTGTAATATCTCCTAATGCTTTTTCAATATTTAAATGAATCGTATTCATAATGTTATGTTAATTGTAAAATAACGTTCTTTTAATTTCTTTTTAATTCTTAACTTAACAATAGTATATATTATTTAAACCTATCGGTTAATTTTCGAATAGCAGGAACTGCCGATTTTCTTTCATAGAGAATCGAATGTAATGTATCTAATATAGGCATATCTACTTGGTACTTGTTATTGATTTCTTTAATACATTTAGTTCCAAAATAGCCTTCTGCAATCATTTCCATTTCTAATTGAGCCGTTTTTACAGAGTATCCTTTTCCAATCATTGTGCCGAAAATACGATTTCGACTAAATCGGGAATAAGCAGTTACCAATAAATCGCCCAAGTAAGCAGAACCACAAATATTTCTTTCAATCGGAGTTACCGCATTGATAAAACGTTCCATTTCTAAGATAGAGTTTGATATGAAAATAGCTTGAAAATTATCTCCATATTTTAATCCGTGACAAATTCCGGATACAATAGCGTAAACATTTTTTAATACAGAGGCATATTCAATTCCGGTAACATCGTTACTTGTTGATGTTTTTACGAAATGCGTATTAAACATATCCGCTAATGTTTGCGCTCTTTCTTCTTGTGTGCAACTTATGGTGAGATAAGATAATCTTTCCAAAGCCACTTCTTCCGCGTGACAGGGTCCTCCTAAAACAGCAATGTTTTCTTCCGGCACTTCATAAATTCTTGCAAAATAATCAGATACGAGCATATTTTCATCAGGAACAATCCCTTTAATAGCTGATACAATTACTTTATTTTTTAGCGGTGTTTTTAATTTTTGAAGATGCTGTTTGATGAAAGGAGAGGGGATAGCAAATATTAAGATATCACTATTTTCTACTACTTCATTAATATCATCGTAAAAATGAACATTATCGACATTAAATTTTACGCCTGTCAAATAGAATGGATTACGACCGAATTTTTTGAATTCTTCAATCTGTTCCGGACGACGCATATACCAATTAATATTGGGCTGAGTCATGGAAACTATTTTGGCAATAGCTGTGGCCCAACTTCCGCCACCCATTATTCCGACTTTACCTGGAATATTCATAGATTAATGTTTATTAGTTTATTTTTTCAGGGCGCATTTGAGGGAAAAACAATACTTCTTGAATTGAAGTTTGCCCTGTTAATAACATCACTAAGCGGTCCATTCCAATTCCCATTCCGGAAGTGGGAGGCATTCCATATTCTAAAGCACGCAAAAAATCTTGGTCGATGAACATTGCTTCGTCATCTCCTTTTTCAGATAATTTTAGCTGTTCTTCAAAACGTTGTCTTTGGTCAATTGGGTCATTTAGTTCGGAATAAGCATTAGCTATTTCTTTTCCATTTACCATTAATTCAAAGCGTTCTGTTAACTCAGGATTATCGCGGTGTACTTTGCAAAGAGGAGACATTTCTTTCGGATAATCAGTGATGAATGTGGGTTGAATGTATTTACCTTCACATTTTTCGCCAAAGATTTCATCAATTAATTTTCCTTTACCCATTGTTTTATCTTGTTCAACATGCAATTGTTTGCATACTTCACGCAATTGTTCTTCATCCATTTCGGAAATGTCGATGCCTGTATTTTCTTTGATTGCATCAATCATCGTTACCCGACGAAAAGGTGCTTTGAAACTGACTGTGTTTTCACCAACTTTCACTTCAGTTGTGCCCAAAACATCCAAACAGATTTTTTCCAACATTTTTTCCGTGAAATCCATCATCCAATTGTAGTCTTTGTAGGCAACATAGATTTCCATGCAGGTAAATTCTGGATTATGAGTGCGGTCCATTCCTTCATTTCTGAAGTTTCTGGAAAACTCATATACTCCTTCAAATCCACCAACAATCAATCTTTTTAAATACAATTCATTGGCTATTCGAAGATAGAATGGAATATCTAAAGCATTGTGATGAGTGACAAAAGGACGCGCGGAAGCTCCACCCGGAATACTTTGCAAAACAGGAGTGTCCACTTCAATATAACCACGTTCATTGAAAAAGTTACGCATGGAGTTGAAAATTTGCGTTCTTTTTACAAAAATATCTCTAATGCCGTCATTTACAATCAAATCGACATATCGTTGACGATAACGCATTTCCGGGTCTTCGAACGCGTCATAAGCAACGCCGTCTTTATATTTAACGATTGGAAGCGGGCGCAATGATTTAGAAAGCACTGTTAAGCCATTAACATGAATTGAGATTTCGCCCATTTGAGTACGGAATACATATCCTTTAATTCCGACAAAATCACCAATGTCGAGTAATTTTTTGAATACAACATTGTATAATTCTTTGTCTTCTCCCGGACAAATATCGTCTCGGCTGATATATAATTGTATTCTACCAGCAGCATCTTGAAGTTCAACAAAAGAAGCTTTTCCCATAATTCTCCGGCTCATGATTCGTCCGGCAATGGAAACTTCTCTTTGTGGAGCTTCATCTTTAAATTCATCTTTTATGTCAGTCGAATATGCTGTTACATGGTATTCTTCAGCAGGATAAGGATTAATGCCCTTATTGCGAAGTTCATCTAAACTTTGGCGACGAAATATTTCCTGTTCGCTTAATTCAAGTGCGTTCATTTATTGTATTTTTTAGAGGAATCAACTGCAAAGTTACTACAATATTAATAATAGTAAACAGAATTAACCTAAAATTTGCAAAAAATACCCCCAAATCCTCTGAATAGTACTTTTGTTAACGCTTGAAATTCTCGGAATCGCAAGTCGGTTAAGCCTCTTTCAGAGGATTTGGGGTGTAAAAACTTATAGAGTAATTGTTTCTATGTCTATATTTATACAGTCATCACTATCATCCTCAATTTTCGGTTTGAAAAAACCATTGTTAATGACTTCTTCGAAAGTGTTTTGAGGCATATAAAATCGAACATCTTTTCCTTCTTCTATTGATTTGCGAATAAAAGTAGAAGAAATTTCAATTTTTGGAGCACCTTTGCAAAGACGTACATTCGGATGATTTAAGAAAAATCGGTCAGAACCTCTTCGCGGATATATCAATGTTTGGAAATTTTTAAGAATTAGTTGATAATCTTTCCAACGATGAAAAGTACTCCAATGGTCTGAACCGATAATTAGTTCAAAAGTGTCATTCGGATAAGTAACTCTCAACTTTTGCAAGGTGTTTACCGTGTAAGAGGGTTGAGGTAAATCCCATTCTATTGTAGATATTTGGAATTTATCATATCCTCTTATTGATTTTTCGAGTAATTCTAAGCGAAAATTCTGATCCAGCAATTCATCTTTTTTCTTTAATGGATTTTGCGGAGTAATTAAAAACCAGATTTGATCGAATCCTTCATATTCAGCAAGATAATTTGCAATCGCTAAATGTCCAACATGTACCGGATTAAAAGAACCGGGATAAATACCAATTTTCATGCGTGTGTTATAAATTTAGTTATAATTTGAAATGTTTCTTCTTTCGCCTTTTCTAAGTTGTCATTTATGATAACGGTATCATAAGATGAAGCCAAACTTAATTCGTAGGCCGCTTTAGATATTCTGTCGTTAATTACTTCAACAGAATCGGTGCCTCTTTTTTCTAAGCGTTTTTGTAATTCCTCAATAGAAGGAGGTTGGATGAAAATTAATAAGGCTTTATCTCCATACAATTTTTTGATGTTTAAACCTCCGGCAACATCCACATCGAGGATTACATTTTTTCCTTTTTCTAATTCATTTTCTACTTCCGATTTCAGGGTTCCATAAAAGCGATTCGGGTAGACCTCTTCATATTCGAGAAAATGGTCTTTTTTTATTCGCTCTTTAAATTCTTCCGGACTAAGAAAATAGTATTCCACCCCTTCTTTTTCATTCCCGCGAGGGAGACGACTCGTCGCAGAGATAGAAAATTCAACAGGCAGACCATTCTCTATGAGATGATTAATAATCGTTGATTTTCCTGAACCCGAAGGTGCAGAAAGAATAATTAATTTTCCTTTCATTTTTCTTAGTTAAGAACTAAATAAAGAAAACCAAAATAGCAATCTTTAAGTAATTTATAAAACATTTAATATTTGTTCTTTTACTTGTTCTAATTCGTCTTTCATTTGAACTACAATCTTCTGCATTTCCGCATGATTTGATTTAGAACCGAGCGTGTTAATTTCTCTTCCGATTTCCTGAGCAATAAAACCAAGTTTTCGACCTTGACTTTTTTCAGTATGCATTGTTTCCAAGAAATATTTGAGATGATTATCCAAACGCGATTTTTCCTCGTTTACGTCTAATCGCTCAATATAATAAATCATTTCTTGTTCAAAACGATTTTCATCAAAAGAGGAAGTCTCTAATTTTTTTATCGCTTCCGCCATACGGATTTTAATTTTTTCGATACGTTCAGAGTCGTATTTTTCTATTTCTTGCAATAAAGTAGAAATTGCCGTAATTTTATTGGTGAAAATCTTTTCAAGCATCGCTCCTTCTTGAATACGGAAAGAGGTAAATGCTTTTAATGTTTCTGCTACTGTTTGTTTAATTGTTAGCCATTCATCTTCATCTAATTCCGTAATCTCAGTTTTAATTGTTTCCGGTAAACGAAGAATTAGTGAAAACCAATCCGTTGGAGTATCAATATTTAACTTTGTTGCCGTTTCTGTGATTTGTTTGTGATAACTTTCAACAGCTCCGAGATTAATTTTATTAGATATCGTTGAATCAATATGTTCAATAAAGATATAAAAATCAACTTTTCCTCTTTCAATTTCTTGAGACAGAAGATTTCGAATTTCTATATCTTTTTCGCGATAAACGCCTGGAATACGCGTGTTTAAGTCCAGTTGTTTGCTGTTGAGCGACTTAATTTCTATGCTTATTTTTTTATTGGGAAGTTCAGCTACCGCTTTCCCAAAACCTGTCATTGATTGAATCATCTATTCAAATTGTTTTTGCAAAAATAGCTTTTTTATCTAAATAAATAGATAACTTTGTTGTCTAAAATTTGATTTTAAATAAAAAATGGCTTGTTTACTCACTATAGAAACTTCAACAAAAATTTGTTCTTTGGCTCTATCACTGAATGGAGCTGTTGTTTTTAAGCGTATAAATAAAGAGGGAAGTTCGCACGCTTCACAATTGGGAGCTTTCGCAAATGAAGCAATCGTATATGCGCGAGAAAACAATTTAAAAGTAGATGCAGTAGCAGTTAGTTCCGGTCCCGGTTCATATACCGGTTTAAGAATTGGCGTTTCAGAAGCAAAAGGATTGTGTTACGGATTGGGAGTTCCTTTGATTGCTATTTCTTCTTTGAAAGTGTTGGCTAATGCATTTTTGATGAATAATACCTCCGATTTTACTTTTCATGACCGACTTTGTCCGATGATTGATGCGCGCCGAATGGAAGTGTACACAGCATTATACGATGAAACCTTGAATGAAATTCAACCCGTTCAGGCAAAAATCATTGATGAAGACAGTTATCGCGAATCTTTGGAAAAATCTCGCATTCTGTTTTTTGGAGACGGAGCTGATAAATGTCGAAATGTAATCAAAACAAAAAATGCAATATTTGTAGATGATATTTGTCCGGATGCAGAAGCGATGATTGCTTTGGCTGAAAAAGCCTATCGGAAAAAAGAATTTGTAGATGTTGCTTATTTCGAACCTTTTTATTTGAAAGAATTTCAAGCGACAGTCGCCAAGAATAAAGTCTTATGAATAAACTGAAATTAATAGCGATTGTTGGTGCGTTATTAAATTCCATTTCGATTTTTTCTATTTCGCTAGATGCTTTAATCGGAAAAGAAAACGCAAAAAAACTAATCGAACAAAATTCTATTAATGATTTTCAAGAGGACTCTAAAGCTCCGGTCTTAATTCCTAAAATGGGATTTGTTCAATCTTTAGCAGAGGAAAATATAAAAACATTGAATCCTGGCCTTTTGGTTGAAAGTTTATATTTATATCCAAAATCAAAGAAAATTGCTTCGTCTTGGACTAAAACGGAACGCACAGCAATTTATAACCAAATGTTGGCGTTAAACACTCTTGCCGGAATTGAATATTATTCTCACAGTAAAAAACGAATGCGAGTTTTATATGAAAGTTCGGAAATAATCGATTCTCCGGAAACAAAGAAAGTGTTGAGTGCTCCACGTTATTCGACTCCTCCTTCCAAAATGCAACTTTATGCACGACATAAGGATTCTACGTTTGGAGATAATATTTATAAATATGAATATTATAGTCATTCGGAAGCCTTTGTTTTTAAACAGGAAAATTTAACTTCGATGAATGCGGGTATTATTCCTGTAATTGACAAAAATAATCTTCATTCGATTGTTGCAGTGATAGATACAGATGAGCATCTTTTGGTGTATATCTTGTCTATGGCAAAAGTGAAGACGACTTTAGGCATGAAGCAACGAATAAAAGATTCTTTTTCGGCGCGTGCGGATGCTTTGATGAATTGGTTTTCGGGGCTGGTAGATTGTATGGGCGAGTGATTTTCGTCAATGCTAATTTTACACGCATATTTGTTGTTGTTTGTGCTATTTATAAGAAACATTTTTTATTGATTTGTGCTATTTATAAGAAGCATTTTTATTGATTTATGCTATTTATAAGAAACATTTTTATTAATTTATGCTATTTATAAGAAACATTTTTTATTGATATTTGCTGTTTATAAGAAACGTTTTTGTATCTTTGCAGTTGAAAAAAGTAAAGTAAAAAATATAGTCATTATGGATAGTTTAATTAAGATATATCTTCGGCTACTAAGAGAAACAGACGAAAAAACAGTCAGATACTTGTATCATACTATTGATTGGGACGAGCGGTGTGTCGTAATTATCGGTTCAAAAGGCGTTGGGAAAACAACTATGTTATTGCAACATATCAAAGCGACTTTCGAGAATAAAAATGAAGCACTTTACGCAAGTTTAGACAATTCTTGGTTTGCCAATCGTACAATTCTTGAATTGGCAGATGAGTTTTATATGAATGGCGGTACACATTTATTTTTGGACGAAATTCATCATTACCCAAATTGGGCAACAGAAATAAAAAACATCTACGATAGTTTTCCAAAATTAAAAATCGTATTTACAGGGTCTTCACTATTGCAAATTTACAAATCAACAACAGACCTTTCAAGAAGAGTTGTTTATGAAACATTAGAAGGTCTATCTTTCAGAGAATTTCTAAAATTTGAAAATATTGGCGATTTTCCCACTTATTCGTTACAAGATATTGTCGAAAATCACCAAAATATTGCTTTTGAAATCACAGAAAATATAAAGATAATGCCGTTGTTTAAGAAATACCTTAAAAACGGTTATTATTTGTTCTACAAACAAGGGTTGAAAAAATATGATTACAAATTGCAGGAGACAATAAATAATGTGATTGATGTAGATATTCCTGCTGTTGAAAATATTGAATTTGTTTCTCGGTATAAAATAAAAAGATTGTTGTCCGTACTGTCGAAATTGGTCCCATATACGCCGAAAATTACTGATTTAGGTAATGCGATTGACACGAATAGAAACAATACGGTAAAATATTTATCATTATTGGCAAATGCAAAATTGTTGAATTTAATATCATACAAAGGTAAAACCATTGGCGATTTAACTAAACCCGACAAGGTGTTGCTAAATAACACAAATCTTGCTTATGTGTTTGGTGACACTGCAAATGTCGGCAGTGCAAGAGAAACATTTTTTGTTAATCAAGTAGGTGCTGTTTCTGATATTTACCTTGCAAAACAAGGTGATTTTATCGCTGATAAATATACTTTTGAGGTTGGTGGAAAAACAAAAACATTTGACCAAATAAAAGATGTTCCTAACAGTTTTGTTGTTGCTGATGATATTGAAATAGGACACAAAAATAAAATTCCTCTATGGCTTTTTGGAATGCTATATTAACAATCCAAGCAGCGGCTTGCTGTATGGATTGATAATATGCTGAGGGTGTATTAAAAGCAAAAACGACTTTTGAGACAACTCCAAACACAAATCCGGTTTCATTGGCAGGTTTTGAGATGCTTCTGTAGGAAGGATAAATAATTATTCGCCTCTATCCTATAGAAATTCAAGAATAATCACGTATATTTGTACTCTATTTTACATATCTATTCTATGCGAATATTGTTTATTGGCGGCACAGGAACGATTAGTGCTGCTATTTCCAGATTATTAATTGAACAAGGCCACGAATTATACCTTCTGAACAGAGCTACGCGCAACGCTGCTTTGCCGGAAGGAGCTAAATTTTTAGTTGCTGATATTAATGATGAACAGAAAGTGGCAGAGTTGATTAGCGACCTGAATTTTGATTGTGTCGCGGATTTTATTGCGTACACTCCAACGGATTTGGAACGAGATTATCGCTTATTTAAGGGTAAAACGAAACAATTTATTTTTATTAGTTCCACTTCGGCTTATCAGAAACCACTTTCCAATTTCAGAGTAACCGAGTCAACACCTTTAGCAAATCCCTATTGGCAATATTCAAGGAATAAAATTGCATGTGAAGATTATTTAGTAAAATTATATAGAGAAGAGCAATTTCCGATTACGATTGTTCGTCCAAGTTATACCTACGATGAGCGAACCGTGCCATTGGCCGTAAAAGGAAAAAACGGAAGTTGGCAAGTGATAAAGCGAATCATTGAAGGAAAACCGGTTATTATTCACGGAGACGGAACTTCTTTGTGGACGATGACTCATAATAGCGATTTCGCTAAAGGTTTTGTTGGATTGATTGGCAACATTCGTGCATTGGGAGAAGCTATCCATATTACTTCGGATGAAGTTTTAACGTGGAATCAGATTTATCAGTGCTTTGCACAAGCTTTGAATCGCCCATTAAAAGCGGTTCACGTATCGTCTGAATTTCTTGCCGCTGCGGGTCCGTATGATTTTCAAGGTGGATTATTGGGCGACAAAGCTGTTTCTTCTGTTTTTGATAATACAAAATTGAAACAGTTAGTGCCTGAATTTAAAGCGACAAAACGTTTTGACCAAGGAATCAAAGAAACGATAGAGCATATTTTAGCTCATCCGGAATTGCAACGAAAAGACCCAGAGTTCGATAAGTGGTGCGATACGATTATAGACAGTATGCAACAATTGGCAGAAAAAATAAAAGAAAAAAATATTTTAGAATAAATTATGATAACAGAAATGATGTATAATACGAAACAAAAACGTCTAAATCTGCCTGAATATGGAAGAAATATTCAGAATATGGTAGACTATTGTGTTTCGATTTCAGATAGAGAAGAACGGACAAAATGTGCGAATTCGATTATTAATATTATGGGAAATATGTTTCCTCATTTGCGCGATGTAAATGATTTTAAACATATTTTGTGGGACCATTTAGCGATTATGTCTGATTTCGCATTGGATATTGATTATCCTTATGAAGTCGTAAAAAAAGAAGACCTTTACATTAAACCCCAAAAATTACCTTATGATGAGGGTCGAATTACTTACAAGCATTACGGCAAAAATTTGGAAAGTATGATTCGGAAAGCGCTTGAATATGAAGATGGTGAACAAAAAGAATATCTTATTTCACTTTTGGCGAATCACATGAAAAAATCTTTCCTTACTTGGAATAAAGAAGTGGTAGAAGACAGTAAAATTTTTGCTGATTTGGAACTCCTTTCGAAAGGAAAAATCGTTTTGAATGAAGAATCTCATAAATTGACGGAGTCAAAAGATATACTTTCAAAAAAGAATAAAAACTTAACTCGCAGACAAAACAAATAAATTTTTATGGCATCATTTGTTATAGAAGGAGGACATCGCTTATCCGGAGAAATTACTCCACAAGGAGCTAAAAATGAAGCTTTACAAGTTATTTGTGCTACTTTGTTGACTTCAGAAAAAGTAACAATTCACAATATACCGGATATTCTGGATGTAAATAACCTGATTGTCTTATTAGGCGAAATGGGCGTGAAAATTGACCGTCCGAGTCCGGGAACCTATACATTTCAGGCAGATGATGTTAATCTAGATTATCTTCAAAGTGAAGAGTTTTTCAAGAAAAGCACCACTTTGCGTGGTTCAGTTATGCTCGTTGGGCCATTAGTAGCTCGTTTCGGATATGCAATTATTCCCAAGCCCGGAGGCGACAAAATCGGACGTCGTCGTTTGGATACGCATTTTATTGGAATCCAAAAACTGGGAGCCGAATTTCATTATGAAGTAAGCAAACAGGCTTATGAAGTGAAATCTTCCGGTTTGAAAGGCTCTTATATGTTATTGGACGAAGCATCTGTAACCGGAACAGCGAATATTTTGATGGCATCTGTTTTGGCTGAAGGAAAAACAACGATTTACAATGCAGCCTGTGAGCCTTATCTTCAACAATTGACAAAAATGTTGATTGCCATGGGAGCAAAAATCACAGGATTAGCTTCCAATCTTCTAACCATTGAAGGAATTGAACGTTTATCCGGTTGTGAACACACCATTCTTCCCGATATGATTGAAGTGGGTAGTTTTATTGGAATGGCTGCAATGACTGCTTCAGAATTGCGAATAAAAAATGTTTCATATAACGATTTAGGAATTATTCCGGATGCTTTTCGGAAATTTGGAATTATCGTAAATCAAGAAAACGATGATATTATTATTCCGGCTCAAGAATCTTACACAATAGATACTTTCATCGATGGTTCCATTATGACCATTGCCGATGCGCCTTGGCCGGGATTAACACCTGATTTATTAAGCGTGTTTTTAGTTGTCGCAACACAGGCAAGCGGAAGTGTTTTAATTCATCAGAAAATGTTTGAAAGCCGTTTGTTTTTCGTTGACAAATTGATTGACATGGGAGCGCAAATTATTTTGTGTGACCCGCATCGGGCAACGGTAATTGGTTCTGCGAAAAGATATAATTTACGCGCTGCCAATATGATTTCGCCGGATATTCGCGCCGGAATAGCGATGCTAATTGCAGCGATGAGTGCTCAAGGAACAAGCCGAATTCATAACATAGACCAAATCGATAGAGGATACCAAGATATTGATAAACGCTTAAATGCGTTAGGAGCTAGAATTACCCGAATATGATTAAACGAGACGATTTAGTAAAAATAGGTAAATTCAATAAACCGCATGGCGTTAAAGGAGAACTTTCTTTTTCTTTCACAAATGATTCTTTTGATGAGAGTGAGCGTCCATTTCTCGTTTGTGAGATAGACGCTATTTTTGTTCCTTTCAAATTAGAAGAATATCGTTTTATTTCAGATTCTACGGCATTCGTTCAATTGAAAAATATTGATTCGGACGAAAAAGCGCGTTTATTAATCAATAAAGAAGTTTACTTTCCTAAAAAAGATTATCAAGAACCGACTTCCTCCGATTCTTTTACGTGGGATTATTTTATCAATTTTACTTTAATTGATGAAAAATCCGGAGAAATTGGAATTATTTCGGCCGTTGATGATTCTACGATGAATATTCTATTCATTATAGAAAAAGATTCGGATGAAATTTATATTCCGATTGCAGATGAAATAATTACTCACATAGACGAGTCACAAAAGAGAATTTATGTAAAACTTCCGGATGGATTATTGGAAATTTAAATCATTTTCGTTTGAATTCCTTATAAATTATAATAATTAGCGAATGTTTTCTTCGGAATATTTGCAAATAAAGATAAAATAGTATTATCTTTGTTCCCGAAATAAAAAAATAAATGCAAATCAATAATTTATATCGCTTACTCCTCGTCAACATTATTTTGCTCGTCCTACAAGGATAAGAGAAAGGTTGTTGCGTTGTGTAAATCTGCAATGAATGATATTTTTAACCTTTCTCTTGTTTGAGGAAGGTTTTTTTATGTGAAATAAACTATCTTTGCGATACAAAATGAACAAAATGAAAATACAATTACGTAGTCATACAAGCACGCACGGACGAAAAATGGCTGGAGCACGTGCTTTATGGAAAGCAAATGGAATGAAAAACGAGCAAATGGGAAAACCCATTATTGCAATTGTTAATTCTTTTACTCAATTTGTTCCCGGTCATGTTCATCTTCACGAAATAGGACAATCAATCAAAGCTGAAATAGAAAAATTAGGCTGTTTTGCGGCTGAATTTAACACCATTGCTATTGATGATGGAATCGCGATGGGGCACGATGGAATGTTATATTCTCTTCCTTCGCGCGATTTGATTGCAGATAGCGTTGAATATATGGTGGAAGCGCATAAAGCAGACGCAATGATATGCATTAGTAATTGTGATAAAATTACTCCGGGAATGCTGATGGCTGCCATGCGTTTGAATATTCCTGCTGTTTTTGTTTCAGGAGGTCCGATGGAAGCAGGTCGATTGGAAGACGGTCGCGGATTGGATTTGATTGACGCGATGATAAACGGCGCAGACGAATCCATTAGTGATGAGCAAGTAAGCAAAATTGAATCAAAAGCTTGTCCGACTTGTGGCTCTTGTTCCGGAATGTTTACGGCAAATTCCATGAACTGTCTGAATGAAGCGATAGGTTTGGCTTTACCCGGAAATGGAACCATCCTTGCAACTCACGCAAATCGAAAAAAACTGTTTCAGGACGCAGCAAAATTAATTGTAGAAAATGCCTACAAATACTATCAAGAAGGAGATATTAGTGTTCTTCCGAAAAGCATTGCAAGCAAAGAAGCATTTTTAAATGCGATGACTTTGGATATTGCGATGGGAGGTTCAACAAATACCATTTTGCATCTTTTAGCAATAGCACAAGAAGCTCAAGTCGATTTTACAATGCAAGATATTGATGAACTTTCGCGAAAAACACCTTGTCTTTGTAAAGTTGCTCCAAATACAAACAAATTTTATATTCAAGATGTTAATAGAGCAGGGGGAATAATTGGTATTTTAGCGGAATTATCCAAAGCACAATTAGTCAATTTATCTGTGAAACGGGTAGATGGACTTACTTTGTCTGACGCGATAAATCAATATGGAATTTGCAGTCCGAATGTTATTGAAAAGGCATTGAAAAAGTGTAAATCGGCACCCGGAAATACATTTAATTTAGTTTTGGGTTCTCAGGAAAACTATTTCGATTCTTTGGATACGGATAGAACAGAGGGTTGTATTCGTGATATTGAACATGCTTATAGCAAAGATGGAGGTTTAGCTATATTGAAAGGAAACATCGCTCATGACGGTTGTGTCGTAAAAACGGCAGGAGTAGATGAAAGTATTCTTCGATTTTCCGGAACGGCAAAAGTTTTTGAATCTCAAGAAGCGGCTTGTGACGGAATTTTAAAAGGAAAAGTCGTTTCCGGCGATGTGGTTGTAATTATATATGAAGGACCCAAAGGAGGACCCGGAATGCAAGAAATGTTATATCCCACATCGTATATAAAATCCAGACATTTGGGAAAAGAATGCGCTCTGATTACCGATGGTCGCTTTTCAGGCGGAACTTCAGGATTATCAATAGGACACATATCGCCGGAAGCGGCTTCCGGAGGAAATATTGGTTTGGTACGAAATAACGATATTATAGAAATTAATATACCTCAAAGAACCATTAACGTATTGGTTTCGGATGAGGAATTAGAAAAAAGGAGAAAAGAGGAAATCGCTCGTGGAAATGAAGCATTTACTCCAGCTCAAAGAGACAGAAAAGTCTCAAAAGCATTGAAAGCATACGCATCAATGGTTAGTTCAGCCGATAAAGGAGCTGTGCGAATTATATAAATTAATTACCCCTAAATCCCCTGAAGGGGATTTAGGGGTTAAAGTAAAGAATAAAATGACAAATAATAATCAACAAATGAAAGGTTCACAGGCTTTATTAGAGTCTTTAATTAATGAAGGAGTTGATACAATCTTTGGTTATCCCGGAGGACAAGCCATTCCTATTTATGATGCCTTATATGATTATACCGACAAATTGAATCATATATTAGTTAGGCACGAACAAGGAGCCACTCACGCAGCTCAAGGATACGCACGCGTTTCGGGAAAAGTGGGAGTCACTCTTGTAACTTCCGGTCCCGGAATGTCTAATACAATTACAGGCATTGCAGATGCAATGATGGACAGCACGCCCATTATTGTTATCGCAGGTCAAGTGCCTTCCACCTTATTAGGAACAGACGCCTTTCAAGAAATAGATGTCATTGGAATTACCCAACCCATTACCAAATGGGCGTATCAAATTCGTTCAGCAGAAGACATTCCATGGGCTGTTGCAAGAGCTTTTTATATTGCATCCACAGGACGACCCGGTCCGGTTGTATTGGATTTAACGAAAAATGCACAAACCAGTTTGGTCGATTATATGCCTCATGTTGTGGACTATATCCGTTCTTATATTCCGACTCCGGATATTGAACCTGAAGATATAGCTGCTGCAGCAAAACTGATTAATGAAGCAAAAAAACCTCTAGCATTGGTTGGGCAAGGAGTTATTCTGGGGAATGCAGAAAAAGAATTATTAGATTTTTTACGAAAAGCTGATATTCCTGCAGCAACTACTTTTTTGGGATTATCCTCCCTTTCTTCAGACGAGCCTTTGAATGTGGGTAAATTAGGAATGCATGGAAATGTAGCTCCGAACTTAAAAACAAACGAAGCGGATGTTTTGATTGCTATCGGAATGCGATTTGCAGACCGTATAACCGGCGATTTGAGCAAATATGCCAAGCAAGCTAAAATTATACATTTTGATATTGACCCGGCTGAAATTAATAAAAATATAAAAGTCAATATTTCTGTATTGGGAAATGCCAAAGAGACTTTAGCTGAGGTAACAAAACTGCTGGAAGAAAATAAACATACCGAATGGCGTGAAGGCTTCAAACCTTCTTGGAAAAGAGAAACCGAAGCGGTTATTAATAAAGAAATTCATCCGCAAAGTGGTCCTTTGAAAATGGGAGAAGTGATAAATAAAATTTCGGAAGCAACTGGAAATAAAGCCGTTTTAGTAACTGATGTGGGACAAAATCAGATGATGGCAGTTCGTTATTTCAAGTTTAGCCAAACTCGAAGTGTTGTAACATCCGGAGGATTAGGAACGATGGGATTTGGTTTACCTGCTGCTATCGGTGCTAAATTTGGCGCACCGGAAAGAACCGTTTGTCTTTTTGTTGGAGATGGCGGATTGCAAATGACCATTCAAGAGTTGGGAACCATTATGCAATACAATGTTAATATTAAAATTATCCTTTTGAATAACAACTTTTTAGGAATGGTTCGCCAATGGCAAGAGTTATTCTTTGATGAAAGATATTCAGAAACAGTAATGGTAAATCCCGATTTTGTTAAAATTGCATCGGCTTATAATATCCCATGTAAATCAATTGAAAATAGAGACGATTTGGATAATGCAATTAAAGAAATGTTGGAAACAGAAGGCCCTTATTTATTGGATGCTCGGGTAATTCAAAAAGGAATGGTTTATCCGATGATTCCTGCAGGAGCCGCGATTACAGATATTTTATTAGGAGATGAATAATATGGAAAAAGTTAAATTATATACAATTACGATATTTTCCGAGAACACAGTCGGCTTGTTGAATCAAGTAACGATTATATTTACTCGTCGTGGTTTGAATATCGAAACATTGTCTGTTTCCCCTTCGGCGTTAGAAGGAATTCATAAATTTACAATTACGACTTTTACAAGCAAAGAAACGATAGAAAAAGTAGTAAAACAAATTGATAAACGAGTAGATATTATAAAAGCTTACTATAATACAAATGATGATTTGATTTTTCAAGAAATTGCTTTGTATAAAGTTTCAACGCCTAAACTGTTATCATTAGGTTCGATAGAAGATATTATCCGAAAATATAACTCACGAATATTGGATATAACTGAAGTTTGGACTGTTTTTGAAAAAACAGGACATTATGATGAAACGCAAGCATTATTTGAAGAATTAAGTCAAACAATCGGAGTATTGCAATTTATTCGGTCAGGCCGTATCGCAATCACAAAATCGAAAGTCGAAAGATTAAGTGATATGCTTGCGGCAATGGAAGAAAAAATAAATAAAAAACCCAATTAAGATGTTGCCAAAAGTAGGGTCATTTAAGTTTCATATCGAATCGTATGTCTGTGATTTTACCGGAAAAGCTACGCTTCCCGTTATTGGTAATTTTATTTTGCAAGCGGCTACGATTCACGCACAAGAACGCGGATTCGGATATGAAGCAATGACTAAAAGTAAAGCGGCATGGGTTTTATCCCGGCTTTCGATTGAAATGAAGGAATATCCCGAATACGACCAAGATTTAATTGTTGAAACATGGGTCGAAAGTGTCGCAAAATTCTTTACGCAACGTTGTTTTTCCTTTATTGATTCAAAAGGAAAAATTATTGGTTATGCACGAAGTATTTGGGCGGCTATTGATTTGGAAACACGCCGACCGTTAGATATTCTTGCATGGCGTTCAGACTTAGTCGATTTTGTTGATTCAGAGAAAAAATGTCCAATTGGAAAATTGGAGAAAATTCCTTCTGTAGATGAAACAGAACCCGTTATGGGATATTCAGTTCGTTATAGCGATATCGACATCAATAAACACATGAACAGCATCAAATACATCGAACATGTAATTAATGTATTTGATTTATCTGTTTTTAGAGAAAAATTAATTCATAAATTTGAAATGGTGTATTTGCAAGAAGGAATTTTTGGGGATAAATTGAAGTTGTACAAACAAGATTTTTCTGCAAATGAATATGTCATTGATACGAAAAAAGGGGAAGAGTCGATTTGTCGAACCCGAATAATTTGGGCGTAATTTTACCCCTAAATCCCCTGAAGGGGACTTTGTTTGTGCGCAACTTCAAGAGTGCCAGACATCAACAAAAGCGAGCGTCAGCAAAAGTCCCCTTCAGGGGATTTAGGGGTAGGTAAAATTTTTAGAAATAATAATAAATATATAATTTTAATAATTTAATAAATAACACAAATGGCAATAATGAATTTTGGCGGTGTAGACGAACAAGTAGTAACCCGCGAAGAATTTCCATTGGAAAAGGCAAGAGAGTTTTTAAAAGACGAAACAATTGCAGTGATTGGATACGGCGTACAAGGTCCGGGACAATCATTAAATCTACGCGATAACGGTTTTAACGTAATCGTTGGACAACGTAAAGGCGGAAAAACTTGGGAAAAAGCAATTGCAGACGGTTGGGTTCCCGGAGAAACACTTTTCGATATCGAAGAAGCTTGCGAAAAAGGAACAATTATTCAATATCTACTTTCTGACGCTGCTCAAATCGAAGTTTGGCCTCGCATTAAACCTTATTTAACTGCAGGAAAATCATTCTATTTTTCTCACGGTTTTGGAATCACATACAAAGAAAGAACAGGAATTGTTCCTCCAGCGGATGTTGATGTAATTTTAGTTGCGCCCAAAGGTTCGGGAACATCTTTAAGAAGAATGTTTTTGGAAGGTCGCGGTTTAAATTCCAGCTTTGCTGTTTTCCAAGATGCAACCGGAAAAGCAAGAGACAAAGCAATCGCTTTAGGTATTGGTGTTGGTTCGGGATATTTGTTTGAAACCGATTTCAAACGCGAAGTGTATTCCGATTTAACCGGAGAACGCGGTACTTTGATGGGTGCTATTCAAGGGTTATTATTAGCACAATATGAAGTTTTACGTGAAAACGGACACTCTCCTTCAGAAGCATTCAACGAAACAGTAGAAGAATTAACACAATCATTAGGTCCATTATTCGCAGAAAACGGAATGGATTGGATGTATGCAAACTGTTCTACTACTGCTCAACGTGGTGCATTGGATTGGATGGGACCTTTCCACGATGCGTCAAAACCTGTATTTGAAAAATTATACAGAGAAGTAGCTTGCGGAAATGAAGCTCAACGTTCGATTGATACAAATTCTAAACCGGATTATCGTGAAGGTTTGGAAAAAGAATTGAAAGAATTGCGCGAAAGTGAAATGTGGAGAACCGGAGCGGTTGTTCGCAAATTACGTCCGGAAAATAATTAAGAATTAATAATTAAAAATTAAGAATGGCGCGAAGCGTGGTGGAAAACTGCACTTTGTGCCATTGTTTTGTAGAGACGCAATGCTTGCGTCTCGTTCCCGAATCGCTCTAAACGGAATCGTTTAAAATGGAATTGTTCAAAATGGAATTGTTCAAGACGAGACGCAAGCATTGCGTCTCTACACATTTGGATTTAAATATGCTAACACGAATTGCAAATCCGCGCCAGCGAGGTGCTATAAAATATTTAAATGCGTTAACAGAACCTTAAGCATATTTATAAGCAGATATTTATTATCTTTGTGCTGCAAAAAATAATTCGGTTATTATATTTAATGAAGAACATTCGAAATTTCTGTATTATAGCTCATATCGACCATGGTAAAAGTACCCTGGCCGATCGTTTATTAGAGTATACTCAAACTGTTGAAGGAAAAGCCATGCAGGCGCAAGTGTTGGATAATATGGATTTGGAACGGGAACGTGGAATTACGATTAAAAGCCACGCCATTCAAATGAAATATAAATATAAGGAAGAAGAATACATCCTTAATTTAATTGACACTCCGGGACACGTGGACTTTTCTTATGAAGTCTCTCGCTCTATTGCGGCTTGTGAAGGAGCTTTATTGATTGTTGATGCAGCTCAAGGAATCCAAGCACAAACAATTTCCAATCTATATATGGCTTTAGAAAATGATTTGGAAGTTATTCCGGTCATGAATAAAGTCGATTTGGCGAATGCTATGCCGGAAGAAGTAGAAGATCAAATTGTCGAATTATTAGGCTGCGATCGCTCTGAAATTCTTCGTGCAAGCGGAAAGACAGGAGCCGGAGTATATGATTTATTAGATGCAATTGTAGAAAGAGTTCCTGCACCTAAGGGAGATCCGGATGCGCCTTTACAAGCATTAATTTTTGATTCGGTTTTTAATCCTTTTCGTGGAATTATAGCTTACTTTAAGATTGTAAACGGTTCAATCAAAAAAGGAGATCTTGTTAAATTTGTTGCCACAGGAAAAGAATACGAAGCGGATGAAGTGGGTGTTTTGAAGTTAGAAATGTCACCTTTGCCGGAAGTTACTTGTGGGAACGTAGGATATATTATTTCGGGAATAAAAGCATCAAAAGAAGTCAAAGTAGGAGATACCATTACTCATGTAAAACGTCCTTCTGAACACGCGATAGACGGATTTGAAGAAGTAAAACCAATGGTGTTTGCCGGACTTTATCCGATTGAAAGCGAGGATTTTGAAAACCTTCGCTCTTCCTTGGAAAAACTTCAGTTGAATGATGCTTCTTTGACTTTCCAACCGGAATCGTCAGTTGCCTTGGGATTTGGTTTCCGTTGCGGTTTTCTAGGTTTATTACACATGGAAATTATTCAGGAACGTTTGGATCGTGAATTTAACATGGATGTAATAACAACTGTTCCAAACGTATCTTATCAGGTTTATGACAAACAAGGAAACTGTAAAGAAGTTCATAATCCGGCAGGATTACCGGATCCAACATTGATAGATCATATTGATGAGCCATTTATTCGGTCATCAGTTATTACAAGTACAAATTATATTGGTCCGATCATGACTCTTTGCTTGGGAAAAAGAGGTATTTTGGTTAAACAAGATTACATTTCCGGCGATCGGGTCGAAATTATTTATGATCTTCCTTTGGGAGAAATCGTAATTGATTTTTATGATAAATTGAAAAGTATTTCTAAAGGATATGCTTCTTTTGACTATCACATGCACGATTACCGTCCGTCCAAGCTTGTGAAAATGGATATTCTTTTGAATGGCGAACAAGTAGATGCTTTGTCGACTTTAACTCATTTTGACAATGCTGTTAATTTTGGGCGCAGAATGTGTGAAAAGCTAAAAGAGTTAATTCCTCGCCAACAATTTGATATTGCAATTCAAGCGGCAATCGGAGCCAAAATTATTGCTCGTGAAACTATAAAAGCTGTTCGGAAAGATGTAACTGCTAAATGTTACGGAGGAGATATTAGCCGTAAACGCAAACTGCTTGAAAAACAAAAAGAAGGTAAAAAGCGAATGAAGCAAGTTGGAAATGTGGAAGTTCCGCAGAAAGCATTCCTTGCAGTATTGAAATTGGATTAAGCTACCTCAAAAGTCGCTGATGGAACGCAGATAAAGCGGATTAGGCGGATTAACACGGATTTTATTTATTATCTGCGTTAATCCGCCTAATCCGCTTTATCTGCGTTCTATTAGCGACTTTTGAGACAACCACTACTAAATACCGCTAATCTCTCTTCCAATAAATCGTATTGATTTTCTTTGATAAAAGAAGTGCAAGCTCTTAATCCTTCTTGATTACTTCCTGTTGTAGATAAAGAAATAGCGCTAATTCCGTATGGAATCAAAGCTTTCATTAATTCGCCACCGCTCATACCCGGATAACGAATTGTAAAATAAAAACCATCAGCAATATCTTCCCCTAAATCATTATCATAAACAATTTCAAATCCATGTTTTAGGAAAATATCTTTCAATTTTTTCGCCCTTTTTCCGTATTCTTTTACATCCTCAAGAAACTGAAATTTACCATCAGATGCAGCTTTAAACATAGCAGCTAAAGCATGTTGAGCCGAATGACTGGTTCCCGAAGAAATAGCATATAAGGCTCTATGAATGAATACTGTTCCGAAAGTTCCACCTCCATATCTTGCCGTTAAACCTTCGTAAGAACGATGATATAATTTGTTCGACATCGCAACGATTCCGATTCTTTGTCCTGCGTAACTGAAAGCCTTAGAACCGGAAATTAATAATAGATAATTGTCGGTATATTTTCCTACGCTTGCTTGGAAAGGAGCTTGAAAAGGCGTTCCCAAATCTTTTCGGAAATCCATCGCAAAATAAGCCAAATCCTCTAAAACAATCGCATCATATTTTGTTGCCAACTCTCCAATAATCTTTAGTTCGTTTTCTTTCAAACAAAACCAAGCCGGATTATTGGGATTGGAATAAATAATACAAGAAATATTTCCTTTCGATAAATAAGACTCTAATTTCTCTTTTAACTTTTCCCCTCGAAAATCATATACATCAAAAGATTCGTATTTATATTCTAAAACAACCGCTTGTTGCTTTTGTACCGGAAATCCGGGATCAATAAAAAGGATTGTATCTTTTTCTTTGTTGCACTGTCCGGCTACCAAAAAAGAAGTGAAAGTGCCTTGCATAGAGCCAACTACCGGAACGCAAGCTTCGGGTGAAATATCTAAATCGGTAAACGCTTTGACAAATCGGGATGACTCGTTTTTTAATTCGGGCAAACCGTCAATAATCGGATAAATAGATGCAACTCCTTTTTGCAAAGCATTTATTTCAGCTTGAACGCCTATTTCAGCCGCAGGAAGTCCGGGAACACCCATTTCCATTCGGATAAATTCCACTCCGGTTTGCTTTTCTATTTTGTTGGCAATAGCGACAACTTCGCGAATTGTTGCTTTCGAAAAATCTTTGATATGTAATTCTTCAATTGCTGTTTTTACAATTTTATAATCTACTGGAATTTGCATTGTTTTTGAGTTTTTTTAATATCTGTATCCTCTTGATCTATCCCAAGACTCACCAACTCGAATCATCCAATTTTTTTTTGATTTGGGTTTATCAGCATCTACAAAATCAATATTATTCATACTGTTCGTTCCTGATTTGATGATTTTATAAATAATTCCCCAATCCGGCAAACCTCCGATATTTCTATCATCAATAAAAAGATCTACAGCTAATTTTCGAGCATCTCCTTCTTGAAACTCTTCTCCTGGATAATTTTTGTTATGAGCGTAAAAACTAACACCTCCTTTTTCACAATAATCAACAGCTTCTTGCAACAAAGCACCTTCTCTCATCGTCCAAAGGATAAGTGTGTGATGCTCTTCTTGTTGAAGTTTTTTCAAAACCTCCAAAGCAAAAGGAATCGGTTTACCTATTTTCGGATATTCATGCTCAACAATTGTTCCGTCAAAATCAACAGCTATTACCATAGTTATAATACATTAAATTTATTATTTATAATTTTAAAGAATCACTAAAATTAGTTCGATTTACAATCGAACGTCCCAAAGTAATTTCATCTGCATATTCTATTTCATCCCCAATGGAAATACCTCGGGCAATAATAGATATTTTTATTTCATAACCGGAAAGTTTTCGATAAATATAAAAATTGGTCGTATCGCCTTCCATTGTTGTACTTAGTGCTAAAATAATTTCTTTGACTTCTCCACTTTTGACTCGTTCTACTAAACTTTCTATTTGAAGGTCTCCGGGACCAATTCCGTCCATTGGAGAAATTATGCCGCCTAAAACATGATATAAACCGCGAAATTGTCCGGTATTTTCAATTGCCATTACCTCTTTTATGTTTTCAACCACACACACAGTCGAGGAATCGCGAGATAAATCACAGCAAATATTACAAACTTCGGTTTCGCAGATATTGTGGCAAACGCTGCAATAGTTGATTTCTTTCCTCAAAGAGATAATTGCTTGTCCAAAAATTTCAACTTCTTCAGAAGACCTTTTCAATGTATGAAGTACTAATCTAAGAGCTGTTTTACGACCAATTCCCGGTAATTTAGCAAACTCATTGACTGCATTTTCCAATAAAATAGAAGGGTATTTCTGTGTCATTAAATTATTGTATGAATTTACAAAAATAGATTATTTTAATGTCGTGTGCAAATCTTTAGAGATTTATTAAATTCGTATTTAAATGGCAGGCTGTTTCAAAACCAGCCAACAGAACGCAGATAAAGCGGATTGAGCGGATGATTTCGCTGGCGCGGATTTGTAATCCGTGCCTTTATATATGTTTGGCACGGATTTCAAATCCGCGCCAGCAGCTTCGCGCTAGCGAAATCCACGTTCTATTGACTGATTTAAATTCGGAATAAGCTGAGAAATGAAATTAAATTTTTACTTTTGTTCATAAAATTGATATAAAACTTCAAAAGTTATGAGTACACAGAATGAAACGTTGCCCGGATTGCCGGAAAATGCCAATCGAGAATTGAATGTTGGAGAGAAGTATGAACCCGTAATGTCGCCATTCAAGCAGTATAAAGAAGTAACTCCTTGGTCTGTTATCTGGGGCATTTTAATGGCTATTTTATTTTCAGCCGCCGCCGCTTACTTAGGTTTGAAAGTCGGACAAGTTTTTGAAGCTGCGATTCCGATTGCAATTATTGCAGTAGGTTTATCCAGCACTTTGAAACGAAAAAATGCCTTAGGCGAAAATATAATCATTCAATCCATAGGTTCAAGTTCCGGAGTGATTGTCGCTGGAGCTATTTTTACATTACCAGCTATTTATATTTTGCAGGAGAAATATCCGGAAATGCAAGTTAATTTCTGGCAAGTATTTATGAGTTCAGCCTTAGGAGGTATGTTGGGAATTCTTTTTCTTATTCCTTTCCGAAAATATTTTGTGGCAGATATGCACGGAAAATATCCTTTTCCCGAAGCAACAGCAACTACTCAAGTTTTAATTTCCGGAGAAAAAGGAGGCAATCAAGCCAAACCGCTTATTCTTGCCGGTTTAATAGGAGGTTTATATGATTTTATTGCTGCTACGTTTGGCTGGTGGAATGAAGTGATTTCTTCCCGAATCCTTCCATACGGAGAAACGGTAGCTGAAAAGTTCAAATTGGTTTTTAAGGTTAATTCTAGCGCAGCCATTTTGGGATTGGGTTATATTGTCGGATTAAAATATGCAACGATTATTTGTTGCGGTTCTTTTTTAGTTTGGTTTCTTATCATTCCAATAATCAATGGCATTTGGAGTGCGGAAGTCTTAAATATGTGGAATCCTGCAATTTTGGACACAGTTGGTTCCATGTCTCCTGAAACCATTTTCAAAGAATATGCTCGTTCGATTGGTATTGGTGGCATTGCAATGGCCGGAGTAATCGGAATTATTAAATCGTGGGGCGTAATCAAAAGCGCAGTCGGTTTAGCCGGAAAAGAATTGAAGGGAAAAGAAAGTGTTCCAAGAGAAGAAACTCGTACACAGCGAGACCTTTCGATGAAATTTATTTCAATTGCAAGTGCTATCACTTTATTATTGATATTAGCCTTCTTTTATTTCGGAGTCATTCATAACATTCTTTATGCTTTAGTTGGTTGGTTACTTGTGACGGTTATCGCATTCTTATTTACTACCGTTGCTGCAAATGCTATCGCTATTGTAGGAACAAATCCGGTATCCGGAATGACATTAATGACATTAATTTTAGCATCAGTTGTTTTAGTCGCAGTTGGACTGAAAGGCACATCGGGAATGTTAGCCGCGTTAATAATGGGAGGTGTTGTTTGTACCGCTTTATCTATGGCCGGCGGATTTATTACCGACTTGAAAATCGGATATTGGTTAGGAACAACTCCAGCCAAACAAGAAGCGTGGAAATTTTTAGGTGCAATTGTATCTGCTGCAACTGTTGCGGGAGTAATCATGATTTTGAATAAAACCTATGGATTCACAGGCGAAAACGGTTTAGTCGCTCCTCAAGCGAATGCAATGGCTGCAGTTATTGACCCGCTTATGTCAGGAACAGGCGCGCCTTGGTTATTATATGGAATTGGTGCAGTTTTGGCAATTATTTTAACTTTCCTAAAAATACCGGCATTAGCTTTTGCTTTGGGTATGTTTATTCCTATTGACTTAAATATTCCATTATTAATTGGAGGAGCCGTAGCTTGGTATGTTAGTACCCGTTCTAAAGATAAATCATTGAATAAAGCGCGCTTGGATAAAGGAACTTTATTAGCTTCCGGATTTATTGCAGGAGGAGCGTTAATGGGAGTTGTTAGTGTTGCTTTGAAATTTGGTGGAATTGAGTTAATGAATGAGGCTTGGTTAGAAAAAGTCGGTTCTCAATGGGTGGCTATTGTGGTATATATTGCTTTAATTGCTTATCTGACTTGGGATAGTTTGAGAGCGAAAGAGTGATAATCAAGAGTCTCAATATATTTGTAATCAGGTCAAAGACCTAAAAGTATTGGACAGGGTTCGCGAAATGCGCACCCTGTGTTCTATGAATGTCAATTATCCAGAGGTTGTTCAAATTTTGTTCTTCGTACAGCTGGCTATCAGTTTGGAGCGCAAAGACGAAGAATAGATAAAAAATTAAAAGTTTAATAACATATGGAAAAAATAACTTGCCCTTATTCGTGGTTTTGTGGAGAAGAATTTGAACCACAAGAAATGAGAGAATATGATTTCGATTTTTTGAAATCAGCGACAGAAAAGGAAATGACATTTATGTTTATACATTGCCCAAAATGTTCTACTCAATTTAATTTTGATACTGTTGCGTGGAAATCAACAGGAAATTTTTCTGACCCTACAAAAAAAGTTGTGAAAGAAAAAATAAACACGAAAGAACTTGTTAAAATTCTTGAAAAATCAGAAATCGAAATACCGAAATCATATTTCGATTATTTGACAAATAACAAATTCAAATCTCAAATTGCCATATTCAAAGGACAGGAAAAATTTCAATTGTACAGCCTTGAGGAATTATGTGAAGAAATTAGCATTGACAGAAATTCTTGTTTGAGAATTTCAGAATTGAAAGGTTATGCAAAATCGTTAGAAGATATATTTGGCAACGAAATAACAGAAAATTTTTCTCTTTCTGAATTATCAAATTGTTTGACAATCGGATACCAAAATGAAGCGATTTTGTTTGTAGATTATCGAGACAATAATTCTCTTTGGGTTTTTTATCCTGACGGTGGAGATATTGAACCAACAAAAATGACGGTAAAAAAAATCGTAAAGCAGAAATGAAAACCGAACAGCCAACAAACGATTTGGTGTGATGCGGAGTGTATATTCACGGAAAATTTTGCGGGAATTTGAAAGTTTGTATCCAAATCTGAGCTACAGCAAACACCTAAATTCATTCAACGATTTGCAAGCGCATATTTGGAATATTATCATTATGAAAACGGAGAAGAATAATAACAGATGAGAAGAAAGCGACTGAAACATTATACTGATATATTTTGTGATATGTTTACTGGTTGGCGACTTTCTAACGAAGACATAAAAACACTTCAAAACTTTGAAAATGGAGAGTTGTGTTTGGATTTTTTGAATGAAAAATTGTATTTTAACAACGACGAATTGAGAGAGGAACTTTATATTTTAAAGGAAATTTCGGCTTGGTTCAAAGAAAATTTGCAGAAAGATAACATTGAAATAAGTAAGATACAGAAAGCGTTTTTGCTTATGGATAGCTTTCCCAAAGAGTGTGAGCCAAAGCCAAAATCAAGAACAAAGAGAATTGTACAAATGAATGTAAATTTAATTGCGGTTGTTCAAACAGACGAAAAAGAGTATCGAACAGAAAAGCGAGCGAAATCGGAATATCGTTATCTTTGAAAAAACGCAGTAGCCAACAAGCATCAGTTGGAGTGTTAGCGATAGACATTGTAAGTGATAATTAAAACTGAAAAAACAAACATGAATGAAAGTCTTGGATTTTACGAAAAACACATTCAAAGCCATTTTACATCACAGCATTGCGGAATTGACTTGAAAAATTTTGGAAAAGTAACAGATGAAATATATTTTCCGATTGATTCAATAGGCGAATATCATTATTCTTTTGCTGTGAAAGAGCGAGCAAAATCAATAATAGATTTTGTAGCTAAAATGGATAATAAACCATTATGGTATCGAATAAATGTTATAGATCAAGCAATAAATGAATATATTGGGATTGGTTGGTTGAACTTGGAAAGTGATTGGATGCAGTTTATTCTTGACTATTTAAATAATGACAGGGCAGAACAAAATGGAGACACAGTATGTATTCTATTCGATGAAAATTTTGAGTGGGCTATCTGCTTTACATTGTCGCAAGATTATGACAAATTGATTATTGAAAAATATCAAAAATAGACGATAAATGACAAAATGCCGAACATTCAACAAATTACTTTGAGAATAGGAAAACATTTTTTTGCATTACTATGTAATAATATAATTGGTTAGCTGTGCTAATTGATTTCTTGATAAAAACGGCGAACTTCTTTTGGGAAGTTCGCCGTTTTAATATAGCTTAAAGATTGATTTTCGGTCCAATTTTTTTTATCAAGAACCGAAATTTTAGTTAGATGCAACATTTAGTATCTCATTGTCAGTCTCAACACCACCGACAATTACAGAAACCCAATAAGTCATTTTTGGCAAACTTTCAGGAAGAACCAAGGTTACTTCTGTTCCTGCAGCATTAGGTTCGGCATCAATTATTGCAGCCACACGACTGTCAGTAGCATGCAAGTAGACAAATTTAATTTGTGTTTTAAATCCATCAACTTTTAAGTTGTATCCTTTAAAAGTTGCCGTTTCTCCAATTCTAAGGCTGTTTGTTGCCTCCATTAGTGTTGGCTTGACAGCTTTTGTCAGTCTTACGGCATAAGTATTAGTACTTCCATTTTCAGCTGTTACAGTATAATTAACTGCTCTTGAAAAATCGGCTCTCACTCCCAAGGCCGGAGATATTGAAGCTTTGTCCGAAATTTTAATTTCAGGAATAAGACTTAAATTAGCGTCATAAGGAACTGTTGCTGTTATCGTTTTTTCGCTTTGATTGATTGTCGGCGACAATTGCACACTATTTAGCGAAATTTCTCTCTCAGCAAAAGATGCTTCAGCGTTGTCTATTGTTACGGAAAATTCGGTAATCATGTTCTCTGAAGAGCCGGAATTACTATCGTCACAGCAAATAAAACACACACAAGCAAGCATAGAAAAAAAACAACTTTTCACAATTTTCTTAAAAAAAATAAGATTCATAAATGTAATAAATTAAATAATTAAAAATAAATATAACACAATCAACAGATTATTGTTTCCTTATGATTGCGTCAATAGCAACCTCGCAAATTTAATGCCCAATTGTTATTAAATTTTAGCAATTTGTGTTTTTGTATAGAGTGATTTCCTACAGGTTGTTGTAACTGTCTATAGCATACGGTGTTGTTCGAAAGTCTTTTTTTCGCATTTTTGGCATCGTTACCTTAAAAATTAGTTTCCAGTCCGGTTTTTTTATCGAGTATCATATTAAAGGCGTAACTGTATGATAAATTAACCATGTATTGCGTCTGTTTTCTGAGACTTTCCGAGTGTAATAGCGACACAGCCAAATTAACATTGTGTTTCTTCGCTAAAAGATATCCGCCACTTAGTCGCATATTTAGGACATTCGACAGCGCTCCATCTTGATTATACATATCACTAAACGTTGTTGTAAGAGAGGTTTTTAATGATTTGAAAAATGTTTTCTGTAACGACACATTGTAGGTTAAAGCATTAATATACATATTTTCCGGCATTCGATTATAGTTATTGCTTATTGAAGCCGATGTGTTGAATTGAATTGGAATAAAAGATAACATGTAAGATAAAGATGTATTGTAGATGTCATTTCCTGAAAATCGGGAATATTGTTGAGCTTCGGCCGATTTCTGATACATAAAATTCAGATTAGTGCTTTGCCTTCTGGTTTTACTGCTTTCTAACAAATAAGCAGCATTCAAAGACATCGTGTAATTCAATTGTGTTACATTTAGAGTATCTAAATTTTGAAATTCATTGGTTTGCGTAACCTGCGAATAAACATCATTTATGTAAACATAAGCCTGCAAATTTGATAGTGAAACGCTTAAATTAAGCTTTTCTGTGACGTTAGAGGATATATTTGCAGAACCAATTATTCTCGAAGTCGTATTACTTTTCTGTTTATCAAGATTATTCCGCTGATATCCTCCATCCAAAGCAATGTTCAGTTTTCTTATAACTGTTGCGAAATTTGCGGTAATATTTTCGTAGTCATTTGTCATATAGTATGACCCAAAAGTTGTGTAATTTGGTGCAACTCTTTCATACGTAGTGCCAATTGAATTGACATCAAAAGTATATGATAATTGTGCTTTTTGTGCATGATAAACTGCCATATCGCCTTTTGTGTGGAGTAATCTGAAATCATCACCTGTTTCAGTCGGTATTTGTTTATTTATTGCGCTGATTCCATATTCTGCTCCAAAGCGTAAATTTTTCAGAATATTTATATTGGCTTTTATACTTCCGCTCAAGTTGTCTTGCGGATTGATAGGAATACTGTCTGGATTCGGAAATGGATTGGACGATAGAATATCTTGTGCTTTGAATATATTTACACCAACATCAAACGTTTCTTTTTTATATTCAACATTGAATCCACCGCCCATACGTCTGAATGAAGGGTCTATGTCCGAATTTTCCTTTTTTAATCTTCCGTAAATAGCACTTACTCGAAATCCATTGTCCGGAGTAAGTTCAACTCCACCACCGAAAATCTCATGTCCTGCTAAAGAATAAGGAGAGAAATTCATGGAAGCGTAACCAGCATATAGTTTTACCCATTTGTATGAGGGAGCTATGGAAAAACGATTGAATGGTAAAGAAACGCTTTTGCTGAGTTGCTGATTGGTATATGCAAATGACATTGGGACATTAATTACACCCAACATATTGAAATTCAAATTTCCTCCTATATATAAAGCGTATGGATTTGCTGCCGGATTATCGGGCGCGTGTGTCGCTATTTGGCTAACAGAAACACCTCCGTTCATTACCAACAAAGGAGCTTTTGCTATAGCCTCAATATCCTGAGCAAAAATATTGAAAGTGCATAAAAATGCAACCAAGGCTAAACAATATTTTACAATACCCAATTTTCTCTTTTTCACTTTTTATAATTTGATGATTACTTCATTGCTTAATTCGGAAGAACTTTCATCTTCGTATACCGCTTTAATTCTATATCTGAATGTTTTTTCAATGGATATTTTATTGTCTATATAGCTGTTTTCTACGGTATTATCATAGAGTCTTAACGGTTCATCGTTTTCGGCTTTATAGATTAAAACTCGAATTGCTTTTTGCTTTGAATTAATTGACCATTTTAATGTTATTTTCTCGGAATCATTTTCTTCCTTGAGTGTAATTTGATTTGGCGAATTACCCGAAACTCGAATTTGCATGGGAGACGAAGATGCTGAAAAAAGACCACTATTATCTTCCGCTTTCATATAATAAATATAGGTTTCTCCGGGAAGTATAGCATTATCAGTATAAGATGATTGCTTTTCATTTGGCATATTAACAGTTGCCAATAATTGAAATTCTGTATCATTTATTTCTTTTTTGTAAATATGATGCGCAATTACATCAATACTGGAACTATTTATCCATGTTATCAACAATTTATTTTCTATTTCACTTACACTCTGAATAAGGGGTGATACCGGCGGAATAATATCTGGTCGTTTCAGTTCAAGTATTTCACTAAATATTGACTGGTTTTGACGCAAATCAATGGCACGAAGACTGTAATATATGTTTTTAGTTAATGTATTAAGTTGTATCGAATCATAAAAAATGGTGTCTTTTACAACCGAGGGGCTAATTAACTGAAAATCGAAATCCGGATGATTACTGCGGTAAACACGATATCCATCAATATCCACTTCTGTATTTTTCATCCAATTGAGCGTAACAATTCCGGTGCTGTCTATGCTTCCTGTGATGGCAACCGGAGGAGCTGGTGGAATGCTGTCTATTAGTTCTGCGTATGTATGACTGGAAGAAACCTTTTCTGTATAATCATCAAATACCGATAATAGATAATAGTTGGTAAGTCCTGGATTTTTATCTATAAATGTGCGGCAACGACTATCTTCTGTTTCGAGTATTTTTTCTTTTTTTTCATCAGGAGCAGATGACCGATACAAACGAAATCCGGTAATGTATTCATTCATTTCTTCGGGATATTCCCATGAAAGTTGTATTTCTTCATTGTTGATTACTTCTTTTTTATCAATCACAGGACTTAATGTTATTGGAATGCGTCCATGTCCAACCACTGAGTCGCTGGGAGGTCCTAATTTGCCAAAAGCATTAATTCCTCGCACGCGATAATACCAAGTACTCTTGTTATCTGGCAGCGAATCAGACCAATATCCGTACTCCGGCGAAACATCTATATCTGCAACTTGCACAATAGCATTATCACTTATTGGAGTATAATTTTTTCCATCTTGTGATTTTTCGATTACATAGCTGTTGAAAATGTGATTGAGATATAATATATTCCAAGATAATTGCACTTTTTTGTTTTCCCATTGGGCTTTAAAATCCAGAGGTTGGGGGAGAGGTCTGTGTTCTGATATACCTGTAAACGCAAAAGCTGTATCATTCGGTAATGAATCGGGTAAAGAAATATGCACAGAATAGAGGTATTTTTCGTTTTTGCGAGCTGCTTTGTCAACTAAGTATAAACCTGAAAGTTGAGCCGTTGTAATCGATTGGTCTGCAGCATACAATGCAAAAGAGAAAAAATTTTGTTCTAATTGTTGCTGTTTGGCTATGGCAACAGGGTGTAAAATTGGAATACTAATTTTTTCTCCAAAAATACACTCTGCAGCTATTGAAACATATTTATCATCTTCATATTTTTCCCATTCTTCTAATGGTGCAGGTTTTAATGGTTCTGGAGTAAGTTGTAGTCGCTCTATTTCGTCTGGCTGTTCTCCATTGCGCAAAATGGTATAACGCTCTACTACATAACCATACTGATTACCCAAATCCCACATCTGCTTGTCCGTTGGCGCCCATCGTAACAAGACGGAGTCCTGTTCGCAAGGGTAGGCGAGAAGCTCCACATTTTCAGCAACTATATTGCAAAAAGGAATACAAGCAAAAAATAAAAGAATGATATGTTTTTTCATCTTTGATGTTTATTCGTTCTAATTAGGACCGGAATCTTAAAAGTTTCCTGTTTTTATTTTATACTCTTGATTTTCAGTTAACCATGTCCTAACGGTTTGTAACAATTTCTCATAATCATCAGTATCCAATCCGATGCTAGGGTTTACTTGAATTGGAAAATCAACGATGACAGGAGCAATAAGTTCTATAATTGGATAGGCACATAAAATGGATTCTGATATATCCGGATTTGCTGTTTGACATAGCTTTTCATCACTATAAAGCAGTTCGATACAGTAATCTAGTGCTTCTTTTTTTCGTGTATATATTAAATCCGGCAGCAAGTAAGTAACCATCCCGCTGTTGACTGGCGCTTTTTTTACTTTGTCGATGCAATATTTTAATGCGTCTTCCGAGTTTAGTCGAGCTAAAGCTAATGATACATTCCATTTTTTCAGTGTTGACAAGTTTGGTGTAAGCGATAATTGAAATAGTTCATTATTTCCTGTTCCAATAAATCCAGCCAATAAAACTAAATCTTCAAAATGTGGAGAATTCGGATTGTTCAGGTTAGTTGCGATTACACTTTTTGCTTCCTCTTCGAAAGCTGAAACTGGAAATGCTTGTAAATAGCCAATAATTGTTCCTCGTAAGCCACTATCTTTTTCGCTATTCAGTTTTTGGACGAAACAACCGACAATTGATTGCGCTTTGTCTGGTTGTTCTAATCCTTTTTTATAAGTTAGATAATAGGCTTGTTGACGCACAAAAGCAACAGTGTCAGTATAATATGGAGTCAATATTTCCAACAAATCGGAATTGCCGAATTCTTTCATAATTTGCATTTCTGTCGCATAATCGGAATTGCCGATTTTACGACATTTATCAAAATAATCAGATATTGTATTATTGGCTTGAAGGTCGAATGCACTTCCTGAAATGATTAGTAATATTGTGAAAAATATTTTCATGTGTTTTTACTTTTTGTTTCAAAAAACTGAAATTTACAACTAAACTATTCTTTTACACAACGGATAGAATAGGCATTTTTTATAGGAGTTGTTGCGATTGTAAATCTAACAGAATTATTATCATTGAAAAATACTAAGTATGGGCACCTAATATAGCCATTTTCATCCAAAGAATGACCATCTTCAGCCCAATAATATCCTTCTTTAAATAAACTTTCCACATTCCCATCTCCAATTTTTCCGCCAGCAGGAAGAAAAATGCAATTCTGAGTGTTTTCTTTTGTTGCAGATTCGCTATTGGGTCCGAAAAAATACCCTTTTAAAGGTTCATAATAGGTATAGCCGCTTTTTATCAAGGCATATAATTCGCTCGAAGTGGGGATGCGCCAACCTGCCGGACACGGATTGTTTTTCGACAACCAAATGTCAGAAAACGGAGCTGCTTCCCACGCTGGAACAGGGTTTCGGAAACCATTTTGTTCGTCATGAATTACTGTTGTATAACCTGTTGCATTGTTATATTGATAGAGTCGCCCTGTTTCATACGAATTTTCGGTAAACGCTCCAAAGTCATCTACATTGTACTTTGCCCAAATTGTACCGTTGATAAGTATCCCTTCTTTTGGGACTGTCCATCCTGTTTGCGTTACAAAAATAGTATCGCAAACAATATAATTGTTTACGACATCCCGATTGCGAACCACGATAAATGTCTTTTTTGTCGTTTCGGAACTGCTTCTTGCGACCTCAATATAAACAGTATCGCTTACCAAACAATTCCCTTCAACTGCACACCATGAAAAATCATTATAATTAATGTCTATTGTCCAATCAACATTGGAATTGACAACTACTTTATAGCTGCTGCCTTCGGAGGGCACAACAATTTCGTTGGTTGATACCGACAGCGTAATTTCGGGTAACTTCACTTCTTCCGGACTGCATGCCGAAAGCCAGAATAATACACTAATTACAATAAATAATTGTCTTATCTTCATTTATCTAAATTCTGTTTTTTAGGATATTGAGCGTGAAAACTCCAATACACAATTGCTAAAAAACAAACCGGTATACAGCCGTTGTTCGTTTTTTTGCAATTATGCAACTTCATGTTATACAAATTTAATGCCTAATTATTACTAGCCCTTGCTTGTGCATATAATTTGAAAGCTGATGTCTTAAAACTGTTGTTGGTATCATAAAAGTAGCACAGAGTTTTAAATACAAAACTCTGTGCTACTACATGAAATAAACTCTTTTTACTCAGAGTCTAAAACACTCATCATCATTCAATTACTCTTTTATTATCTTCCCAGTTTTGCCTTCAGATTGAACAATATACACTCCTTTAGGCAGATGTGTAATAGACACAACTTCATCGGGATTAATAGTGCGCTGTAACACAATTTTTCCGCTAATATTAGAAATGGTTACAAGTGTATTTTCTGTAATACCGCTGATACGGAAGCTTTCCGATACTGGATTGGGATAGAAATGTATAGCTTCGATTGCCGGTGTTTTTATGTTCGATGGTTCAAATAAAGGCACAATATCATTATGATAAGTGGTGGTAGAAAGACCGTTAGAGCCTAAACCCACAAAACCGTTGGGTCATAATCCCATTTCAAACTGTTAAGTTCCATATTGGAGAGTTCAAATGTGACTAATGTGTCTGTAATGCAGAGAATAGTTTTTTGTACTTTATTCATTAGTGCCTGTGATTTTCAAGTTCCAAGTTGAATATACTTATATTTTATTTCCATGCCCATAAATGAAACTTGCAATTTAGCATTTCCACACTGCGAGTAAAACCGATTGTTTTTCTGTTCAATGGTTTTAGTTGAGTACGTAGGGTTAAATTCATTCGCTCTATGTGGTTGGTACAGTGAGGATAAATTTTGTGAATTTCTTTTGATATGAGTGTTTGATAGATTTTCAGTTTATCACTGTAGATATGCTTAGAATCTAATTCTAATATGGTATCTACTACTTTTTTTATATTTTCTTTAGTCCGGCACCCAACAAAGAAGTTAATTATTTTTTTTGTCCTGCGATTTATCGCATAAATTATCCAAACCTCTTTTTCTTTACTACCACAATAAGTTCTTAATTCATCTATTTCATAGCTTTGATTTTGTTCATTAAATTTCGGTTTATTTTTCTTTGATTTAGCTTTCTTCAACAGTCTTAATACACTTGTTTTGGATATTTTTAGCAATCTTCCAATAGAAGAAATTCCGATATTTTCGTTACTCAATTTACTTACGCTGTTATACTTCCACTGTTTTATTCGATGCTTTTTATAAGTAGCTTGTTGATGTTTTTTGCAATACTTACATTGATACTTTTGTATGCAATTTCTAATCCCCTTTTTAATACACTGTTTACGACAATATTTACATTTCATAAATCACAATATTTTGATTAATATATAAATTTCAAGTAATGATAATATCTTCGAAAATGTATTTCTGGATTGCAACCAATCTCAAATCTTGAAATTTGTCGCAATCTGCAAAACATTTTGTTTTATGAAATGTTCGATATGTCAAAGAACTATTTTGAAGCAGTATAAAATTGCTTTTATCTGTTATTTTATGTCTTTTTCAGACCTTAATTTTAATTCGTAAGTCGCAAGTTCACAGTTGGTTAATGGGTTTTTTAGGTGACAAATGTAACACGATAGGCAGAACGAGCCATTTTTAAGCTCATTTAAGACACTTTCTATCTATCGGGAATATCTAAGTGCCACCTGATTTTTATGCTTGTTTTTAGTTATTTTGTTGTAAATCAACTTGCTAAGATTGGCAGGTGACAAATGTAACATTACCCTCTTACATTTTGTATGCTGTCTAATAACGGTATACATTCTTTCATATCTAACCAACCCATTAATAGCGGTAAGTGGATACTGTATCTTGCGGAATCATTATGTAGCTGATTTTTATATTCTTCTAAAACATCGGTTATAATACTGTCTCGAGTATTTTCATAATTCAAATCCTTATTTTTTTTTAATTCTTCATAAGTTCGTCGAGCAAAATAAATTGTATCTGCAAATATATATCTTGTATAGTATTTTACATATCGTTCTTCTTCTTCCTGTGTATATTGTTTTTGTAAAAGTGTTATTAATCGTTCTCGAGCTTGCTGATTGAAGTCAGACTTATCGAAACTATAATTGTCTTCTATGCCAAATCTGTAACTTCTTTGTAATAGTCCATTAATGGCACTCTCTCGTGTTTCCTTTTCAGCCCCATACTGAGCTAAATATCTAAGTATCTCTTTTGTATCGTATTCCGTAGAGTCGCCAAGGTAACCTTTCCCTTCTAAATATGCTAATAAAACGGGCTCACACATTGTAGGCGGAGCATCATCATAAATATCAAATTCCGAAAGATTTATTGAAATCTCAATTTTTTGCAAATAAATATCACATTCTTCCTGTGACTTAATTTGAAATACAACCAATAGTAACATTAAAATAAGAATTAACTTTTTATTCATCGTTTTTTACCTAAATTTGCCTAAAGTTAAATTGGTAATATCAGGAATAAAATCATCACTAATAATATAATTACCTTTATTCTCTCTCATCCACCGTTTAGCTTCTTCTAAAACACCAACTGGCAAAGCATCAATGTCTCTTTGATACCAAATTCGTGTTTTCGGCTCAATTAGTTGAGGGAAATTTGCAATGTATTCTTGTAATTCTAAAATTACATTATAAACAATCGGAATTTCCTCATTTGTGTCCGGCGGTCCCATAATAAAATATCTTTTTTCATCAGAATATAGTTCTTCTCCATACTTTGCTATTAAATCTTGTGTTCCAATATAAAAAGCAATGTATAGATCTATTTTTTCTTGTTCCATGAAAAATTGTTGGTATTGTTTATTTCCTAGGCGAGCTAACGTAATCATTGTAGATATGTCTCCTTCTACATTTTGTATGCTATCTAATAATGGTATACATTCTTTCATATCTAACCAGCCCATTAATAGCGGTAAGTGGATACTGTATCCGTCGTAATTATTATATAATTGATTTTTATATTTTTCTAAAACACCAGCGATAATACTATCTCGAGTATTTTCATAATTCAGACTCTTATCTTTTTCTAATTCTTGATAAGTTAGCTGAGTAAAGAAAATTGTGTCTGCAAATATGGCTCTTGTATAGTGTTTTACATAGCGTTCTTCTTCTTTCCGTGTATATTGTTTTCTCAATAAATTCACCAATCGTTCTCGAGCCATCAGATTGAAATCCGATTTATTTAAGTGATAGTTTATCCCTGTAGAAAATCTGTAACTTCTTAATAATAGCTCATTAATGGCTCTTTCTCGTATCTCTTTTGGAGCCCCATATTTTGCAAGATAACGGAGTATTTCTTTTATTTTAAATTCTATGGAATCGCCAAGATAGCCTTTGTTATCAGTATAATTAAGTAATTCTAATTCACAATCTATCGATGGCTTATTTTGCCTATAGATAGATAAGCCCTTTGCTTTTACTAAAGAATCTATTTCCTGTATATAAAAAGTGCAGTCATCTTGAGATTTAACTGAAAAATTTACTGTTAGCACAATAATAATGCTTATAAAAATTCTTTTATTCATATTGTTAATATTTGCAGGAGACAGATGTAACACTGCCGATATTTACTTAATCTTGAATTATTAAAATTCTGGATCAAGGTTTTCACTAATAATGTAATTCCCTTTATTCTCTTTCATCCACCGTCTTGCCTCCTCTAAGACACCTGCAGGTAAAGCATCAATATGCTTTTGAGTCCAAATGACTTTTGTATTTATTAGTTGAGGGAAATTAGCAATATTCTGTTGAAGTTCAAGAATTATACTATAAACAATAGGGATTTGTTCATTTTGATCCGGCGGTCCCATAACAAAATATCTTTTCTCATTGGAGTATAACTCTTCTCCGTACTTAGCTATTAAGTCTTGTGTCCCTATATAAAAAGCGGTGTATAAATCTATTTTTTCTTGCTCCATGAAAAATTGTTGGTATTGCTTATTTCCTAAACGCGCCAATGCAATTCTTGTAGACATACCTCCTCTTTCATTTTGTATGCTGTCTAATAATGGTATACATTCTTTCATACCTAACCAACCCATCAATAGAGGTAAATGAATACTGTATCTTGCAGAATCATTATATAGCTCATTTTTATATTCTTCTAAAACATCGGCTATAATGCTATCCCGAGTATTTTCATAGTTCAAATTTTTATTTTTTTCTAATTCTAGATAAGTTAGTTGAGCAAAATAAATTGTATCTGCAAATATATATCTTGTCTGGTATTTTATATACTGTTCTTCTTCTTCCTGTGTATATTGTTTTCGTAAAAGTGTTATTAATCGCTCTCTAGCTTGCTGATTGAAATCAGACTTGTCGAAACTATAATTGTCTCCTATATTGAATCTATAGTTTCTTTGTAATAATCCATTAATTGCGCTCTCTCGTGTCTCCTTTTCAGTTCCATACTTAGCTAAATATCTAAGTATCTCTTTTGTGTCGTATTCCGTAGAGTCGCCAAGATAACCTTTTCCTTCTAAATATGCTAATAAAATGGGTTCACACATTATAGACGGAGCATCTTCGCGAATATCGAATTCCGAAAGATTTATTGAAATCTCAATTTTTTGCAAATAAATATCACATTCTTCCTGTGATTTAAGTTGAAATATAGCAGATGAAGATATCAAACAAGCTATTAAAATTCGTTTCGTCATAAGATAATTATTATTTGTTTTTTTTTCGATATTCACCTAATCTTAAATTATTAAAATAAGGATCGAAGTCATCACTAATAATATAATTACCTTTATTCTCTTTCATCCAACGTCTCGCTTCTTCTAAAACACCAGTAGGCAAAGCGTCAATGTCTCTTTGATACCAGATTCGTGTTTTCGGCTCAATTAGTTGAGGGAAATTTGCAATGTATTCTTGTAATTCTAAAATTACATTGTAAACAATAGGAATTTCCTCATTTGTGTCAGGTGGTCCCATAATAAAATATCTTTTTTCATCAGAATATAGTTCTTCTCCATACTTAGCTATTAAGTCTTGTGTTCCAATATAAAAAGCAATGAATAGATCGTTCTTTTCTTGCTCCATGAAAAATTGTTGGTATTGTTTATCCCCTAAACGAGCTAACGCAATCATTGTAGAGACATCTCCGTCCACATTTTGTATACTGTCTAATAATGGCACACACTCTTTCATATCTAACCAACCCATTAATAGAGGTAAATGAATACTGTACCCTTCATAATTATTATATAATTGATTTTTATATTTTTCTAAAACATCAATGATAATACTATCTCGAGTATTTTCATAATGCAGACTCTTATTTTTTTCTAATTCTTGATAAGTTAATTGAGCAAAGAAAATTGTGTCTGCAAATATATACCTTGTATAATGTTTTACATATCGTTCTTCTTCTTCCCTTGAATATTGTTTTCGTAAAAGTGTGACTAATCGGGCTCGTGCTTGTTGATTAAAATCTGATTTATTTAAGTGATAGTTTGCTCTTATAGAAAACCCGTAACTTCTCAAAAACAGTTCATTAATCGCTTGTTCTCTTATTTCTTTCTGAATTCCAGACTCTGCAAGGTAATCAAGAATCTCTTCTATTTCAAATTGTATAGAATCTCCTAAATAGCCCTTGTTGTTTGTGTAATTAAGTAATACTAATTCACAATCAAGCGAAGGTTGATTTCTTCTATAGAGAAACAAATTGTCTTCTTTTATTAAAGAATCTATGGTTTGTATGTATTGGTCACAATCTTCTTGAGATTTAACTGAAAAAATTATTGATAGAACAATAATAGTGCTTATAAAAATTCTCTTTTTCATAACTTTTTTCATTTTTCTTTATGTCTTTTATGTATTTCATATATTTCTTTCCATTGATGCTTCCAGAACATATTTCGTTTTTGCCTTGTATAATCCATGAAATTTTGCGTGTCGAAAAATATATTTTTAAACTCAACCCCTAAGTCTAAAAATCCATGATTATGCCCCAATTCATGAACATATGTTTTTTCATTGTCTTTGTAAGTGCTTATTACTGAGTAAAAATATTGGTCAATATTATAAGGATAACCATATCCACTAGCTCCACCAACTTCTGCAATAAACATAACATATGTATTTTTCTTTTTCCGATAAAGAGGGCGGAGTTCGGGCAATACATCTTCTAGCGAATTCAAAGAATCAAGTTTTACATGAAATGTATCTGTTTTGATTTCCCATTGTACAAATCCTTGATTATAAGATCTTTTATTTAATAAAACATCGACTTCTCTTACTACAGAATTCAGGTCAATATTTTTCCCAATATTATTATTTATAACGACCTTTACTATAATAAGCTGGGATGTGGGTAATTTTTCTTTTGACTCAACCAAAACTTTTCCTGCAATATTCCCTCCGATATAAGCTGATATATTTGCATTTTCATTTATCGAATTCGAAAATACATCTATATCTAATTTGTTATCTTTAAACTCACTTAATTTAACCCGAAGTCCACCTAAAGAGTTCGCTAAAAGGTTTTTCTTAGAAATAGATAACCCAAAAGAACTCGTGAATTGAATTTCTATATTTTCCAAATCTTCTTTTGTTAAATTCCTCTTATCCATCATTAAATTGGCTTCAATTGTAGCTTTTTCACCAACAGGTAAACTCATGAATGGAATGCGATATTTACTTAATCCCTCCAATTCTTGATGTTCATTTTTCACTGCAATGTCATCAAATAGATTATCATCAAAACCATATTCCCCATCATAAGTTGAATTCGTTTTAAAAATAATTTCCGGTGCATCTATAAATACAGCAGTAAGAGTAAGTAACAGTGTATCATTCCTTCGAGCTTCAATTTTATATGCTCCGGCTTTTTTATTTAGAACCAATTCAGATTGAAGTTCATCCGGATTTATGCAAAGACTATCAATATACCACCTGCACTTATAATCTCTTTGATAACGATTTGAATCTATTTGAAGTGTTATGTAAGCATCAATTGTTTCATCTACAACGAAATAATTTCGAGAATGCCCTTTTGTTATTTTTTCACCATCGATTGCATCTAAATCAATAGAATTTTTTAATTTGGCAATATACGCATATTTATCCCATTCTCCAAGAGCGTAATCAGGCGAAATATCCGGATTAAGAGGTGCAATGTCTCCTTTTTCATCAAGCTCGTACCTATTTCCGTCTTTATCCTCAACGATTGCGGGGAAGCCATTTTCTCCATCTATCGTTCCTGCAATTTCTCCATTTTCAGAATAAATGACCAGTTTCCCTGTTTCTTCATTATAATCCGCGACAGGATTATTTGGTATCGCAAAATCCAACTTCTGAATATCTTTTTCTTTATTATCGGTCAGTCCTTTTGAAATCGTTTCGGTAAGATTATCAATATATTCAGTTGCCGCATCCACATCCAACAAAAACTGCGGATTGTATACACTCTTAAAATCATAATTAACAATCACATTGTCTGTATTAACCGACAAATCCCAGTATTCGCAAATGATTTTTACTCGGTAATATTCCCACCAAAACAAGAAAATCCCTTTGTACACACCGTTTCCTTGCGGTTCAACCGTTTTGAGAATATACCGCGTTGAACCATCTGGAGTAACTATCGTATCTCCCGGTTGAAGATTGTCTCGAAGTGTAAAGTTTGTTATCTCTTTTTGAGGAAATTGTGTATCACAGCCACATTCCGGACAGTCGGTTTCTACCGGTCTGTTTTCCGGAATGACAAGCGTCTTCCATTCAGTAAAATCGCTGGCATTTTCTTCGTTACTGTTACATACCGCTTGGACTCTTATATTGTATTTCTTTCCCGGCTCTAAATCTCTCAACTCCATGCGGTTGTCAAAAACCACCTGCCTGTTGCTCCAACCTGTCTCCGGATTTTCCATTTCCACATAAAACGAAGTGTGATTGGGTTCATTTTCCCAACGTAAAGTGGCGTTTTTTCCCCGTTGGTCTATGGTAAAATTTGTTACACAATCGCATACGCTTTGATAGGTAAACGTTCGCACTTCACTTTGTCCTTTTTCTGCGAACGTCACTTGACCCAGCAAATCGGATGCTGTCACTCGCCACGCATATTGCATTCCGGGTTCCAGAAACAGGGACGCAGGATGAATAACGAGCGTATTGTTCATTTGTGTCGTTTCGTAAAATGCGGGCATTGAAGCGGCAATTACGTATGGAGATATTCCCGGAATCCGCATTTCCCATATTTCCAAAGTGTATTGTTGTGCGATATTCGGGATTCCGATAGCCGAAGGAATCCACGAAAAAGTAAGCGGCATTCCCGGAATTTGTCCGAGTTCTTCTCCTTCTGCCGGAATTTTTAGCACAGGTGGTTTTCCGAGTGCTATCCATGCCATTGTATTGCCCTGATTGGAAATCAGTCTTCCTGTAATGGCGTGTCGTATTTCTACCGTGAAACGATAAAATCCTTCGGGCAATTGTCCGGTTCTTCTGTATTCTTCTTTGCTGTATCCTTTGAATTGCAGGTTGTTGATATTGAAATAATCCGCTAAATCATCGCCGAAAAGAACGAGTACTTGTCCTCCATTTAGATAAATGGGTGCGGTGTTTATCGTTGGGATATTTTCGATAGTAACACCTGCCGTTGTTTCCATTTTCAGATGCAGACGCACTGGTAAATTGGATATATTCACATCGTTAACCATGATTGTGACCACTAATCGCTGCGAGCCGAGTTGTGTGTAATCGGACAAGGTAAGCGAGTAGGGTGGGGTCAGACTTGGCGCCACGTAAATAGGGGAAGTCTGTGCAAATCCGCAGAGGGATAGACAGGATATTATTATGCTGAGAATCAGTTTTTGTACGTTATTCATTGTGCCACTGGTTTTCAAGTTCCAAATTTATTTATTTTTTCTGAATTGTTATAATTGTTTACCCCCAACCCCCTGAAGGGGGCTTTTGCTGTCGCCTGTTACCGTGCTTCGCGAAGCCCCCTTCAGGGGGTTGGGGGTATCCTATTATTTTACAATTATTTTTATCTGTTTGCGCTCATTTTCTACCATTACAATTAATGTGTAAACTCCTGTACCTAAGCCGGCAATATCATAATCGATTTGATAATTTTTATCACCGCTGACCGTTTTTCTATCCATGAATATTCCGGTGGCTATTTCAAATAAAGTGAGATTGACCTCCTTCGCTTCTCTGAGTTCCACATCAATCTTGAATCGTCCATCGGTCGGATTTGGATATTGTGAGACTGATTGAATCAATGGTTCTTGATAACCCCATTCATCCGAATTGATTTCTCTTTCTGCGTTCACTTCTAATTCTTTATATATGAGCGAATAACATCCTTCTGCATAAGCATATAATCCGATTTCGAAGATTCCTTCTTGCAAACAAATAAATTCGGCAGCATAAGGCAAATCATATTCGTTATTGGTTTCTATTCGTTGAAAAACCGTTGGGTCATAATCCCATTTCAAACTGTCAAGTTCCATATTGGAGAGTTCAAATGCGACTAATGTGTCACCTACCGCCACTTGTGAAGGAAGTAATAAATCCGCAATTAGAGCTTGATTGCCAATAAAAACAGATATGTTTCCCCATACCGAACAGCCTTGTTCGTTGGTTGCTTCTAAGAAATAATTATCTTCTTTATTCACACTTAGATAGCGTTGGGTTGATACGGTTCCGGCTGATGTAAACCAACGATGCGAAACAAAATCTTGTCCGTCTATAACAATTGTATTTCCGGGGCATATATTCCGGTCTTCACCTAAATCAAGGGTTTGATATTCCGGTTCGTTTAATGTGATTTCTTTTCTGTATGAACAGCCGTTTTCGTCGGTTACTTCTACCCAATAATTTCCTTTGGACAAATGTTCGATATAAGGAGTGGTTGCTCTGGTTGACCATAAATAGCTGTATTTACCTCGTCCGCCGAATGTTTCCGTACCAATATATCCATTTCCGTATCCGTAACATTGTGGCTCGCGAACATCCACGAAATTCAAACGAAGCGAATCTGGTTCTGTAATTTCAAAATAATAGGTAGTGGAACATCCGTTTTCATCTTCAATAGTCACATAATGTGTTCCTTTTTCGAAACGAGCAGAAAAATCTCCAGTATCGCCATTTGACCAAGTAAGTGTATAAGGCGCATAAGGTGCTGCCGGAAGTAAATCCGTTACGCGCGCCGTACCTGTGGTATCGCTGTAACAGAGTACTTCGGTTGTCTCTACTTGCAGAATACGCGGTAGGGTAGAAGGGTTGATTAATTGTTCGTATTCTACTGTACAACCATTGGCATCGGTAACAAGTAAACGATATGCTCCGTTTTGTTTTAAGTCTTTAATAGTCGGTTCGTTTCCAATGATAACATTGTTGAAATCGTACCAATTATAAGAATAAGGTTGTGTGCCGCCTTGAAGAATAACTTGAATTTGTCCATTGTCTAAATTACAAGTAGTATGTGTCACTTGAATGTCCTTAAATACCAGCAAATCAGGTTCGGGGACATACACATTTAATGTGTCTTGTCCTTCGCAATCGTTGGCATCAGTAAAGATATAGGTGTACCAACCTTCTCGTCTGTTTATGGCGTGATTTCCATCCAACCAGTATGTTTGTCCGATTTCTCTAAATCGATAAGGGGGAGTACCGCCTGTTATTCCAAATAAAATGCTTCCGTCTGCATTTCCTTTACATTTTACGCTGTCAACGGAAATAATATGCGCCCGCAAAAATTCCGGTTCGGTAATTTGTACAGCAATGCTGTCCATTGCGCCCATTTTATCAACAACGAAGAAATAATTTTCTCGTGTGGATAATCCGGAAAAGGATGAGCCGTTATTAAAGTAAATGTCCGAATCGTGTCGGAACTGATAATCGCCCCATCCGCCGCTTGCCGATACGATAACGTAGGCATTTTCGTAGGTGTGACAATCTTGATCTTTTTTGTCTACTAAATTGATTGTTAGCTTTTCTGTTGGTTCAAGAACGCTAACCGTTTCTGTTATTTGGTTGCCATAACGATCTGTGACAATCACTGTATATTGACCAGCAAGAATATTATTTAGTGTACTGCTGTATTCGTCGTCCGTTGAAAATAAGGGTTCATTCAGTGAATTAAACCATGCGAAATGGTTTCCGCCGCCACCACCTGCAATTTCTAATTTGATGCTTCCGGTTGCATCTCCTTTTGCGGCAACAGGAGTAACCGAAATACGGCTAAATTCAAAATCAAGATAAGGATTGATCGTAAATTCAGCAATGTATTGTTGTCCGCTATTGGTTGTTCCCAATACAAACCATTTTCCGTTTTCTAAAGAGCTCAAATGAATTGTATCATTTATTACTTTGAATCGATTGTTTACATCTGTTTTTGCGTAATGATAACTGCTTAGTTGTGGACTGATAAGCGTAAAATCTGTTAAAGAGGCATCTGCATACAGTAAAGCATAACCGTTGGTTGCTTCGAAAGAAGTTTCATGTCCTATTTCTAGTATTTCAAATGGGATGTCATTCGGATCTTTCAAGTAAACAGTTTCTTGCACAGAGCATCCGCTTGCATCGGTTACAGTCAATGCATAATGCCCCGAACTGATATTGTTCAATAAAGGTGCATTGTTTGGCAATATTTCAGATAAATTTCGCGTCCATTGGTATGTATAAGGAGCAAGTCCGCCCGATACAGTTGCTTCAATCGCTCCTGAAGTACTTGAATCATCCGGATAAGTTAATCTAAATCGCTCTAATCTCAAATAAGCCGAATCGGATAAAGTGGTTTCTAATTCAAATCGGCATCCGTTCGCATCAATCAAAGTTAATTGCAAAAGTCCACTTCCAATCCCGCTCCATTCAACTTCTTGTGCTTGATTGCAATCAATAGAATCTTGTTCGTTGTATAATTTATAGGGTGGCGTGCCGCCTTGTATAAGAACTGAAACGCTGCCATTTTTTTCGCAGGTTGGTAATTTTATTTTTGTGATTTCTGCACGTAAACTATCCTGTGGTTCATATATGATAATATTTTCGCTGTAAATAGCTCCGAATTTATCTATTACCTGAATTTGATAACTTCCGGGATAGAGATTTTCAAAACGATTCAACGAAGAGAAATGACTTTCGGATGCCCGCTTGTAACGGTAATCGCCCCAACCGCCAACTCCTTGCACAACAATATTTCCGGTTTGGGATTTACAAAGAGCATCACTTTTTTCCGTGACAATGAAATGAAGCGGTTCTGCAGGTCCTTCAATTTCGAAAACGGCTGAGGTTGTGGTGCAGCCTTCATTATCTTTCACTTCCAGATAATATTTTCCGGCGCTGGCATTGAAGCTTGCTTCAAAACCATTGACAACAAAAATACTGTCAACCGAATTGTTGTCTTCTTGTTTCATCCAAACTGTTTTACTGCCGGTATTTCCGCCTTGCACACGAAAGATGACTTGTCCGTCATTAACGTCTTTTCCGATTGCACAAAGTACGGTATCAATAACAATAGATAAAATTTCGGGTTGGATAATTGTTACTGGGTATGGATTGTTTGATTGACAACCGTTTGCGTCAGAAACAACAACCCAATATTGATCTGCAAATAAATTTTCAAAAATCCCGATTGTGTTAGTCTCTGAGTAAGAGCTGTTTGCGTTGCGTAATGTATAGGTTTGTACCGGCAATGTGCTTAAGTTACCCGGAGTTACTTCAACTCGTCCGTTATTTTCTCCGAAACAATTTACTTTGCGTGTATTAACAGATGCGACTGCCGGATTGATGTAATTTTTGATTTCTAAAGCTCCTATTTGAACCCAACATCCATTGGCGTCTGTTATGGTTACTCGATAGAAATCACTTGGTAATCCTTCAAATTTAGCATCATCGGTGTTATTTAATGTCAGTTCTTGCGAATAATTATGCGCGCCTTCATTTTCTAATTTGTAAGAATAAGGAAGAACGCCTCCGCTCGCTTTTGCAATTATGATTCCATTATCTAACTCGCAAGTTGTATTTGTTGTGCTTAAAATAGATAATTGCAACTTGGAAGGTTCTTGAATTGTTTCTTCATTTGTTGTTTTGTTACATTCATAGACGTCCGTAACGGTAAATGTATATTTTCCGGCAGGGAGATTGGATATTGTGAAATATTGATTGCCGTCTATTGTTGATTGGGTAACAGTTCCGGTTGTTGATGTTAACGTGTAGGGCGAAGTGCCTCCCGAAACTTTGTAACGAAGGAATCCGGTAGCTTCGCCATGACACAATACGTGAAATATACTGTCCAACTCAATGCTTAGTGGTTGTGGTTGAGTGATTAAAATATCTGTCGATTTTATGACGTTCATTGTGTCTTTTACATAGAAAGCATGAGTTCCGGCAGCATAATTGGAAAAAACAGGTGTTGTTTGCCAAGTTAGACTGTCATTGCTGTATTGATATTCATCCCAACCGCCTATGGCAGATAGCTTTATTTCAGCGGTTGTGTATCCATAACAAAGAATCGGAACTTCAATGTTTGCGGATACTGAAAGGGCATTTGCGGGTTCATACACTTTTATTTCTTTTTCTTCTGAAGGACAACCTTCGCTGTCAGTTACATGGATATAGTAGGATTTACCATTCATATCTCCTGTTAGATTTTCAAAGCGATAGTTACTTATTACATTAGAAACTTGTTTAACTAAAAGTTGTTGTCCAGGAGCTTCATATAAGTAAATATCATAACCATCGTTGTTCCCTCCGGTAACTTCTACGTCGATTTTTCCGGTGGCACTGCCTTTATCGCCGACATTTGTTGCAGTTGCTTCAATATTGATAGCTGGTTTATCAGGAATTGTAATTTCTACGTCCAATGAACAACTGATGCTACCAAATGTATCGGTTATTGTAATATAATGTGTTCCTGCTGTTAAATCAGATATGGTAATTTTATTCCCTTCGGCAAGAGAGTGTATGTAATTAGTTGATAGTTCTCCTGTTACATTTTCAAATTCAATAATGTAGCTTCCATTATTCTCTCCATAACATGAAGGGGCTGTATAGGATCTGGATAATACTTTCAACGAATCCGGTGCTGATAAATGAAATTTCTTTTCAACAATACAGCCACAGTCATCCTCGACATAGACTGTATTTTCGCCACCTGAATATCCACCAACAATATTACTGCTAGAAGAAATATCTCCTTGTGTTCTGCCGTATTGGAAAGAACCTGTTCCTCCGCTGGCTGATACTGTTATCTTTCCGTCATAAGCACAGGAAGATGAAGGGGTAACAGCATTATGGGTATTTACTGTTATGATTGGCGGAGAAGGCACTGTAATATTTTTTACTGTTGAGTTTCCATGTTCATCCGAAACTTTGATGGTGTAAGTACCCTGACTTAGTCCTACAAATGAATCATTAAATTCTGTTGAATCAATGTAATATTTATAAGAACCTAGACCTCCGGAGACACTGGTTATTACAATTTTCCCATCGGTTGTTTTAGTTGTATCGGGGACTAATCCAACAGAATTGCTATTGCAACTTGGGGGAGTTGGAGTAGCTGTAAAAGAAATAGCATTGGGTTGGTTAAGAGTTGCCGGCATCTCATTAGAGGTGCAAGAAACATTCGTAACAAAAACATTATAATTGCCTTGGTGTAAACTAATCGTTATGCTGTCGGAATAATAAGTAATTCCTCCTGTAACAGAGGTTTTTGTTAATGTCCTGAAAAAAGTCTTTCCTCCCGCATGTACTGTTACATTTTGGGTTCTACTTCCGGCAATATTAAAGGAAACATCTCCGGTGCCGTCGATTTTTGTAATTTGTACTTTATTTCCACCGCCAAGGTCAACTTCATCAAGATAAGAAGGAATGGACAATCTAAAATCCGGTATTTCTCGAACTGTAAAGGAGGTTTGATATGCACATGGAGTTCCTTCTGCCAGTTTATTTTCAATCGTTAGGTTATAATTTCCGGCCTGCAAAGTGCGCGGAATACAATAATAGGAAGTTTCATCAATCAATTCAGTCTCAACCGTTGATAGATCGATATTTCCACCGCCATACCCTTCAAAAGTAACAGTATAATTTTGGGTACCCTCATAAGGTATTTTAACGATGATATTTTCAGATTTACACATGGATTGCTCCACGATAATGTCTGTTCCCTCTGGAAACTGAAATTCAGGAAAAAAATGAAATTTTTTATTCGTATATTCAGAAATACTATATGAACCATCAGATAATTCTCTTTTTGTGCGAAAAAACATTGGTTCATATGGGTCTAATCCGTTTAATCCAGAAACATCAGAAAAGTGTATGTTTTTATAGTCCTCATTAGCACCACTACCTACTTCAACCCAATTACCTCCATTATTTCTACACTCAAAGGAGACAAAAGGATAAAAACCATAATTATTATTATTTTTATCAAGATATATTCGAATAAAATCGCTAGGGCATGAGTAGTATCTGTCAAGTTCTTGAAAATCGTTAGCTGTATCGATAAAATAAATGTCTTTTATAACTGATGGACCATCAATATAAAGTGATAGTACATGTGTATAATTACTAGAATAAATTGGCAAAGACAAATTATGAACAAAAGGAATTGTCACATACTCATACTCGCCAGAGTTTCCATAGCTTACGCTAATATTAGCATAGGGCTGGAAATGATGAAAAATCATATTGTTACTGCAATTATTGCTGGAATTGCCAAGTGTAACTTGTTGGTAATCAACTCCTTGTATGGATGGCCCTATTTTGAGTGAATTGAGATAAATACTACTAACACCTGCACCTATACATATTCGCGCGAGGTATCTGTTTTCTTCTATTATCTGTCCATACCCTTTTATACAACATCCGACTAAAAAAGCACAAATCAGCATTTTAATTAAATATCGTTTCATATTCATTTTTTTTACAGTTCTACCGAATTACATATTACTTTCATAATATTCGTAACAGAATGAAATCTCAAAACTTACTTAGTGGAGTTTTTTTACTCCTCCACCAAGCAGTTTTGTTTTATTACTTCCTCATCTATTCCTTAACGCAACGCACTAAAAGAGCGGCTTCTTTTGTGAAATAACGCGTTGTAACGTCGTGTGCAAATGATTTTGAAAACATGAATGTTCGTCCTCCTATTAATTCGCTACCACTTCTAACATGAGTTTTTGTCCAATAACAGCCCCATTCCGGATAACGCACTACATTTTCAGCAAGAATTCCATTGGCAGGAAAAAAGATGGCATTACCTGGTTCTAGAAGAGTGGCAGATTCAGCATCCGGACCAAGCCAAGCTCCGGCAAGATCATCTACCCAACGATAACCAGATGCTCGAAGACTTTCCAATTCTTCAGCAGTGGGCAATCTCCATTCGCAAGGACAAGGATCATTTATCAATAACCAATCGCCATCATCCGCAATTTCGGGATAAAATGCTGGTACTACATTTTCACCTATATAGCTATAGCCTGTAGTTCCATTAAATTTGTAATATTTACCTGTCTGAGTGGAAAAATCAGTAAAATTTCCGAAAACGTCCACATTTCTTGCTGCCCAAACTAGGTTATTGATTGTAACCGCAATACTTGGATCTGAATAACTTTCTCCTCCATTTTGAAAAATGGTGTCTGTCTTTTGTATTTCGCCGGAAACAATGGAAATGAACGCATGACGACGAGCATAACCATGATTTCTTGCTACGGATACAGTAATCACTGCGCTACCAAAACCTGAGTTGGGTGTAATTGTACACCAATCATTGATTGTGGCATCATTAATTGTAGCATCCCATTGTGAATTGCTTGTAACAATAATAGAATATACATCTTCCTTACTATCTGCAGAAATAAATGTAGGATGGATTGTTAATTTAGAAGCACCGGCTGTTTGAGTAAGTATAACATCCTTTTGTAGCCCTCCAGCTTGAATAGAAATAACAGCAGTACGCATTTTTGTTGTCGGATTAATTCCTCCAACAATGTGTAAAGTTTGATTTGTACCGTTGCCTTCTCCATTATTGGTGTTTGCTATATTACACCATGGAACGTCAACTGTTGCTTTCCATGCTGTATTACAATTAAAAGTTATGGTGCTTTCGAAAGGATCTTCATATACACCAATCTTCTCAGAAGACACCAAATTTAAAAATGGAGTATCTTCTTTTTCGCAGGAAATAAATGTTATGACACTCATGATTGTGAATAATAAAAATAACTGTTTTTTGTTCATTTTTTGTTGATTTAAATTAATAAAATATCGTATTTTACGGTTCTACCGGATTGTGCATTTTCATGCTCACTGTTGATGTTGTTATCTCTCTTCCGGGTAAGACGTAGCTTACATTTACAGGGTAATCGCCTTTAAAAACTACCGGAGGATAATCAGCGTTCAACCAATTAACCTCTTGCTGTGTTATTGGTTTATTAAGTGCTGCTTTAGCAACATTATTCCTGATACTGAAAAAATCGCGTGCACACCAATAGGGTATAGAATACTGGAACATTCCCCGCGTTCGATAGCTGAATGCTGTACCAATGTTTATTTCATCATCTGTTAACTGTTTAGCCACACCTTCCAATAATATTTCTACCTTTTCGACCGGAGGTGTTAATGTGGTTTGTGATTGGTACATGCCTTTGTAAAAAGTTTGATTATACCAATTGGTTTGATCTACCTGAGCTTTAATTTGCACTATTTTTTGGTTATTTATACCTTGTACTTCATGTATGTCAAATAATTCGGTTCCTTCAAGGTTTGTATTTATGTTGTGAACAAATAGTTCTACATATTGCCGCCAGCCTTCTGTTGGCTTGTCAAACGTTTTTATCTTTTCTGAAAAAGTATTGTGTTTACTTGTTCGAAAATGCAAAGCATATATTTCTTTTTCACTCAATTGTGCTATTGATTCTGTTGCCTGCTGACGGGTAATACTAATATCTCCGGCTCCCTCTATTGCTGAACTTTCTGTTGTTATGTTACTTTTGATGGACGCATTCGTTTCTTTGGGAACATTTACAATTGCTAATTTGTATATATTTTCTTTAGTAAAAGGGATTTGGTCTAATGCAAAATCTATTTCAAAGAGGACATCGTTTGTCGGGGAATTTGCTTTGTATGTGAAACGTTTATCATATTTGTTCCCGCTATTATCGGTAATTCGTACTATTTGATCAAAACCTTCCGGTTTTTCTTCCGAAAACAAATAAGAATAATTCTGCGATACTAAAATATATCCTCTTTTGTATTCATCTGAGTAAAAGTTATATTGTTTGTTTATCGGATAGCTGAATTTTACATGTTCCGGCATGATTTCTTTTGGACGATCGCCAGAAGTAAATGCGGTTGTTCTATCTTCAAAAACCGGTTTATTGTTATCTCCATTAACATATTCCCATTTATTGTTTATACGTTTTTGGAATCCAACTTTTGCATAAACTTCCAAGTCTTTTTTGCTTTCAAAAGGTTCATAAGGAGTAAACATATAAACGGTGCCATCTTCACTAGCTTTTTGTTGTCCGGCTATTGTTCGACCATCTTTGTATTTTACGGTAAATTCTTCTAATGTTACCTTATAAATGCCCTTTATGTCGTCTTCGTTAATGGTCATTTCTACTTCAACCGGAACATTGAATATAACTTGAGGCGCTGTAAAAACATTAACTTCTTTGGCATTCTGATTTGGTGTAAGTTGAGAAATTATTTCTTCTCCAAATGGTGAACCATTCTCTATGATACATTTTTCCCCAACTTCAAAATCAAAACTACAATTACCCGAAATGAGTCCACCTAACACTTTAAACTCTCCACCAACAGATCCGGCAAGGTATAACGGATTTGGACCAGCTCCTTGCAATAAAGCTCCGACAGATATGTCTAATATTTCAAATTTTCTTCTTTTGCCGAAAATTTTGGCTTCTAGACCAATCCCTGCCTCTACATAAGCCCAAGCTTGCCCATCGGCGTACCAGCCATTTATGCCTGGAGTTCCAGGATAGTTGGCACATGTTTTTCCATTCAAATTTGTTAATGAAAATTCGGCACCTACACCAACACCCATGTGTGCATAAAAAGGCGTAAGTCTTGCATCAAAATTCAACTCGAAAGCAGAACCGAAAGCGACACCTTTTCCTTCTGAAAAACTATTTAAATTGCTACGTTTTAATTTATCTTGTTTGCTTTGGCTTAAGTTCTTTAAAACTTTTTCGGGAGGAAGAGGCAATGCCGGTATATTGTGTCCCAGCATAAAATAACTGGTTGCTTCTGCCATATTGAGAAACTTGAGACCTAATTTGTCGGAGGGAGTTCCCAAATGTACATGCCATTTTTGTGGAGAAAAGTAAGCAGAAGCCCAACCAAATCTATCATTTGAACCAGCACCTCTAAGCACTCCGGCATTTAAATAACTATTTAAATCAGCAGAGAATACTTTGTTTATTAAATCATATTCAATATTGATTGAGGCTGTCAGGAATCCACTACTTTTATTTTCTGGAACAGAGAGGTCGCTTTTATTCGTCTTTTGGGGCTGGGTAATGCCCTTTTCTTCCATTTTTTTCAATCCGTCCATTACATTATCAGATAGTTTACCCCATTTCTCTCCCGCATCCATGAATGCTGCATCTCCTCTGAATTGAACAAAATTTAATCCGCCAGAAGTATTAAATTGCATTTCAAATCCCACTTTTGCATTGAATGCTTTATCGGTGGGGAACATGCCGAATCTGGTTGTAGCCATCACGCCTAATCCTACATTTCTGTCGGGGAGATAGCTAATTCCGGATAACGATTTTCCGAATTCAAGATCTGATGCATTTGCATTTTGTGAAGGTAATTTTGTGTTTTGTTGCATCCGACTGTAAAGTCCACCTCCAAAACCATAAAAAGACAATATCGGAGGAACATAAATCCCCGAAGCAGGAGAGGTTTCATAAAATACATCGGTTAAGAAGTAATTGTAATTATCTTTTTTGCCAAATACTCCAATTGCATCAAAATTGAATTTGTCAATAAGCGAGAGGGTAACATCACCACGAAAACCATTTCCGAATATAGGGTCACTATTTTTAAACCAAACACCTCCTGCTATACTGAACGCGGAGGATTTATAATTAATATGTACTTTATCTACTTCAACTTCTTTGAATTTCCATTTGCTATAATCTCCATACAATTGCAAACCGGCATCGCCTTTGAACATTTCATTTAAAGATACTCCGGCAATGAAACCAAGTCCGCTTCCCTTATCATTTTCAAAACTGTTAATATCGGAAATAGAAAGTTCGAATCCGGCAATTGAAGGCGATTTTATATTTCCTGTAACTCCAATTACTCCAATCTCTAAATATGGGCTTTCTCTGGAAATTATCATATTTTCAAAAGTGATACCGGGAACGGAAAATGTTTTTGTTGAATCGTTTCCTAATGGCGCATTTATATCCAATACTCCGGAAGCATGTATTTTAGGATAAATTCCATTTTTTGAAAAAAGAATGTCTATTGTCGACAGTTCATTCAAGGTAATGGTACTACTTAATACGGGAAATTCGTACACGCCTGCAATACCGGCTTTGATTTCAATTTCTTCAATAACAGGATTATATGTAGCAATATAAGGTAAAAGAGAATTTTTGCCAAAAGGAGGAATATTTATCTCTCCGCCTAAACCGAAAGAAACAATATTGTTTTTTAAAATATTCAATGAAATATCGGTCAGTGAAATATCCCAGCTTGAAGGGTCAATTGTTTCACTTTGAATAACATTGTTTGCTAAAATGTTACCGCTAAAACCATTTTCATCAAATAATACTTGTTGTAGAGATAGAGAAATTCGCTCATTCGAGTTTGTTTTTTTGAAAGCTTGTGGTAAGATTACGGTTGCTTCAGAAATCGCAACTCCTTTCCACAATTTAATCTGATCTTCACTTTGTTGTGAAAAATATTGTTGAGGAAATCTGACCATAGACGATGTTTCTACATCGCTTTGATCTAAGGTTGCACCTTTAAGAGAGAAAATAACATCATTCAATCCTTTGATGGTAAATGATTGGTCTATGTTCAATGAAACCATATAATTGTCGAAGTCTTGAAAAAAGGCATCAAAAGAAACGGCAAAGGGTTGGTTTGTGGGAACGCCATTATTATCTGTAGGAATAATTTTGTCGGAAGTAATCATCCAAGCCATTTTTGCCTCAAAAGATTCTATTCCATCACAATCAATCTTTACTGTCGTTCCTTCGCGGATGATAAGAGTAGAGTGATTTCCCATTTTTCGTTGCACCGGGGTCATCAGCGTTAGTTTGCCGGCGGTGCCCAATCCATTTCGTCCTTTCACTTCGATATATCCATCGAAAGCAATCGGCTGCCCAGTATCTTTAAACTTGAATGCGCAAGAAGCGTGGATTAATGGTTTGTTGGTTTGTTTGTCTCGGATTATTTCTTGAACAATTAATTCGTAATCTCCCTTTTTTATTCCAACGGGCAGCGTTAATTCTTGATTGTTGAATAAATCACTTAATGATTCAATATAAGCACCCGCTTTTTGTACCGCATCCATAGCAGCAAATGCGGCGTTTACTTTATCGTTATTTTCAAACTGAAGTTGTTCTAACTTCGATAAATCAAACTCAATATTGCCATCAAAAGAAGCTTGTGAATAAACACAAAAACTGCTAATGTGCAATATTATAAATAATAATAATTTATTTCTTCGCAAATAAATTGGCTTCTTAATGTTACTTGTGATTTGCATAAATAAAGTATAAAAACCATTTGTTGTCAGTGAATCTAATAATATGCTCACTTATATTCTAAATACTGATTAGGCAATTAATAAATTAAGATTAACGTAAATAGCTTGATGTTTTTTTACATTTAAACTTCTATAGTATTTAGATTAAAAATCCATTTTTGTTATGTGAGCCGTGATTTTTCTTTTAGTACTCAAAAGTTATGCCTTTTTTACAATTTTTTTTGTTTTGACATTAAAATTTTGTGCTTAAATCCGGTAACCGTCAAAGGCTCAAACTATTTTAACCGAAAAAAACAGTTACTTTGTTACAGACTCCTTCTGAATGGCATTGCAAATAAATTGTCATTGAAAATGTTATCGAAAATGCAGTAAAAACAAAAAAAACAGGGCCGATTTTAATGTAGATTATGCTGTTACCTTAGGAGCTTCTTTGGGTGAAGGTGCATATCCAAAAGAATATAACTTGATACATTAAATAAAGGTTTTCGTATATTTATGCAACTTAAGAATAAATAGGTTGTTTTTGTGGCTTGTTTTAGTTGCAGTTTCAAGATTTAACTATGCAAATCTTGAAACTGTGATTCCATGTGCAAATTCTAGCTAGATGCAACGTTTAGTAACATATCATCTTTTGACTCAACGCCACCAACAATTACAGAAAATCACGCAATATATAATCATTTTTATTTTTTGAAAATTATGCTGTTCTCATGTTACGCAAATTTAATCCCCAATTATTCTTAATTTATATTTCTGCCTATCATTGAAAAAAGTAAAAACTTTTTTCAGAATTCTTCAATTTTTTCCATTTGACCTCACAAAAAAAGTGCTACCTCATAGAGATAACACTTTCTTTTTTTGAGCCTCTTGTCGGATTCGAACCAACGACCCCGAGATTACAAATCACGTGCTCTGGCCAACTGAGCTAAAGAGGCGAGTGGGTAAGCTTACTACATCGCGTCGCTACAACCAACTACCCTTGCTGCGATCAAACCCTGGGGGATTCGAAGGGAGCTGACCGTATAGGACTTACCCGGGCGCAAAAGTAGTCATTTTTTTTAATATTGAAAATTTAAAACTAGAAATAAAGATTAAAAACAGGTCAAAAGCTTGATTTTCAAATAAATATTTTTTGAAAATTTATTGCTTTAGAAAATGTACTGCTACCCAATTATTCTTTTCTTTGTGTGAAATAAAATCTAATTGATGTTCCTTGCATTTTTCGATAATCACATCCATATCCTCCAGATAAAAACCGCTCATAAAAAGAGACGAATTGGAATGCATGCATTGAACATAAGTCGGAATGTCCGCTAATAAAATATTTCGATTGATATTGGCGAAGATGACATCATAAGATTCTGCCCCTAAAAGACTTGCATCACCCAATTTAACCTCTATCTCCGGCGTTTTGTTCAATTGAATGTTTTCGATTGAATTTTCGTATGCCCATTCGTCAATGTCAATAGCAGTAATCGGATTAGCCCCTTTCATTTTCGCCAGAATCGCTAAAACAGCCGTTCCGCAACCCATATCCAAAAAAGATTTATTTTCTAAATCCAGTTCTAAGAGATAAGAAACCATTAAACTCGTTGTCGAATGATGACCAGTTCCAAATGCCATTTTCGGGTCAATCACAATATCATATTCAAAAAGAGGAATGTCTTTGTGAAAAGAACTGTGAATAACAACTTTATCATCTATAATAATCGGTTGGAAAAAATTCTTTTCCCATTCTTCATTCCAGTCTTGACTTTTTATATATTCGATACGATATTCAATATTTGAATCCGGCAATGGAAAATTCTCGATTATTTCTGCTATTTTTTCTTCAGAAAATAATTTTTCAGAAATAAAGGCATTTAATCCCGTTTCAGACTCTGTAAAACTCTCAAAGCCAATTTCTGCAAGCAATGCAGAAAGAATATCCCGACTCACTTCAGTATTCGGAATAAGTGTTATTTGCAATTCATAATAATTCATGGGGATAAAAGTAGAAAAAAAATTCAAAATATTGTTTCAAATCCGGAGAAAAATGACGAAATTTGCGACCCTTAAGAATTCGTAAAATAACAAATGAATATGACAAAAAGTGCTTTGCAAATCGCTCGTGCAGCATACGAGCCAAAAGTTCCAAAAACATTAAAAGGTATTGTAAAAATACAAGAAGGTGAGCCTACTCAATCTGTATCTGACCAGGAAGCTATCCAAAAGTTATTCCCAAATACTTATGGAATGCCTATCCTTAAATTTACAGAAGCTTCAGAAAAACAATCCTATGCACCTGTTAATGTTGGTGTTATCTTATCCGGAGGACAAGCTCCCGGAGGACATAATGTGATTGCCGGTATTTTTGACGGAATTAAAGATTTGAATCCGGATAGCCACTTGTACGGATTTATATTAGGTCCCGGTGGTTTGGTTGACCATAATTACATGGAACTTACTGCTGATATTATTGATGAATATCGTAATACAGGAGGCTTTGATATTATTGGTTCTGGTCGTACAAAATTGGAAACAAAAGAGCAATTTGATAAAGGTCTGGAAATTCTTAAAAAGCTAAATATTTCAGCTTTAGTAATTATTGGAGGAGACGATTCGAATACAAATGCTTGTGTATTAGCTGAATATTATGCGGCAATAAAAGCAGGAGTACAAGTAATCGGTTGTCCGAAAACAATTGACGGAGACTTGAAAAATGAGATGATTGAAACCTCTTTTGGTTTTGACACAGCATGTAAAGTATATTCTGAAGTAATCGGAAATATTCAACGTGATTGTAATTCAGCTCGTAAATATTGGCACTTTGTAAAATTAATGGGACGTTCAGCTTCTCATATCGCTTTAGAATGTGCTCTTCAAGTTCAACCGAATATTTGTATTGTATCAGAAGAAGTTGAAGCAAAAAATCAATCTTTGGATGATGTTGTTCAATATATCGCTGATGCTGTTGCAAAAAGAGCTGACTCCGGAAATAATTTCGGAACAGTCTTGATTCCGGAAGGTTTAATTGAGTTTATTCCTGCAATGAAAAAATTAATGGAAGAATTGAATGATTATTTAGCTCATCATGAAGATGAATTTAAACGTATTAAACGTTCTCATCAAAGAGCGCATATAATTGACCAGTTAACTCCTGAAAATTCAAGAATTTATGCAAGCTTACCGGAAACCGTTGCCCGTCAACTTACATTAGACCGCGACCCACACGGAAACGTTCAAGTTTCTTTGATTGAAACAGAAAAATTATTGGCAGAAATGGTTGGTAATCGTTTGGCAGAAATGGCAGCAGAAGGTAAATTCGTTGGCAAATTCGCTTCACAAGTTCACTTCTTCGGATACGAAGGTCGTTGCGCTGCACCTTCTAATTACGATGCAGATTATTGCTATTCTTTAGGATACACAGCAGCTGGATTGATTGCAGCCGGAAAAACAGGTTACATGTCGTCAGTTAGAAATACCACAGCTCCAGCCGCAGAATGGATTGCAGGAG
>JGI996J12353_1000016_pt1 | contig 64723 bp, 58 predicted proteins | sample IntmicLarv5ML5BL_FD_12353 | JGI IMG/M metagenome (IMG submission 12353) | reverse complement strand
TGGCGGCTTGGCGTTCGGGCGGGGGGTAAAAAATAAAAATGTCAATATTAGTACATGTTTCATAATATGGCTGCTAACGGCAGTGCATTTTCCCCATTTTGTTTTTACTTATTATCAAACAAATATAGAATAGAAAAACTTATTTTCAAAGTGGCTCATTCTGCCAATTATTGAAAAATCCCATTTTGTAAATGGGAATATTTGGGTTGCTTTTGAATAGGGCAAGTAATTTATCTTTGATTTCGTTATTCGGATTAATGGCGTTACAAAGATAGACCATTGTAGAAATAACTACAAAAGGCTTTTTCTCTTGCACTGGTGTTACACCGAATTGCAGCCATTGATTACGAGGTTTTTTAGGTAAAATGGGACGTTTCAAAATATCGCGTCCAAATACTCGCGAATGGTGGGCAATCACATTACGCAAAAGAGAAATAGCGGCAAGCCAACTTGACAAGTCGTTTATTGAGTTTAATCCAAATTCGTGAGTGATAAGCGATTTTTGTGGTATTTCAGGTTTCAAGTTGCTGTATATTTTTGAAAGTGTGCCGAATGTTGCCACCTCAAAAATTATCCAAGCGTCGGGATTTGAATTTAGGTGTTTGTTGCAAAAATCTTTTACAAAATTCTCGCCATTTCTTGCAAACTCGCTTTGCAAATCTGCTAAATTATCTTGGTATTTTGTTTTGTCTATCACAAGGTTGTCGTCCAAATACCACAGTTCGCCATAAGCCTGCGACAAATGATAAATCAACTTTGTGCGCAAAGCAATTTCGATAAACTCTATTGCATTAAACAGAATAAGTCGCAACTGACTGTCGAAATTGTAACGAGCAATAGCATCTTCAAAATGGGAATTGGGGGCAAAAACGTGGTTTACTTTGTCTGCTTGCATATCCCACCAATAATTTTTCAGGCGAAAGTAACTGATATGCCCCAAATAGAAAGCCGCCGTTTGTTCGTCTTTCATCAACATTCCCCTCTTTTTGAGCAGAGCAATTTGTTCCGTTATTGTTCTTGAAATTTTATTTATAGCCACATTTAAAAAAATTAACCCGCTGGCAGTTCTTATGGGTTGCACAACGGGGTTGCTATCTTTAACAGGGCAATGCCCATTTGTTTAGTGATATAATTGATAAATATATAACTTATTTTTGAAGCAACAGTGGATAACCGAAAAAATATTTTATTTTTCTTCCAATTCCCGCAATTCTTCAAGGTTTTGTTGAATTGTTGAAATGTTTTTGTTATATAAACGGTAAAGATATATTACAAAAAGTATCATCGCAATAAACATACAAGACATAGATATCCACAATAACAAAGAAACGTGCATTTTTGCATAATGAAACACGCAAATAGCGATTATCAACGGAAGTATAAAATAATAACCAATCAATTTTTCGTATTTTATGTAAATTGCATATCTGTTTACATAAAACAAGTTGTTTTTTAATGTTTTAGTAAAATCAACTTTCGATAAAACAAGAACTTTTATTCCATACCAAATTACACAGATTGCCAAAATTACAATTGCTCCGATTAATACTGTCTGCACAAATTCTATTCCTGTATTATTAAATATCCAAAGCAAAACAGGAATAAACAAAATACTAAAAATCAAGCTCACAACCTCATACGCCACAAGTCGGTTAAGTGATTTATCCGATTTTGTGTTGAGCATTTGGCAAAACATTTTCTCTTTGAGAATTTCCTGTTTTTCCATTCTGTCGTTCATTGCCGACCATTCCGATTTTAGATTTTCCAAATTCATAACATTTATTTTTTTATTGATTAGACATATTTTTCAATTTTTCTTTTGTTCGTTTAAGCCTTGTTGCCACGTTTGCCACCGAAAATCCTGTTATATCGGCAATTTCTTGATACGATTTCTCCTCGAGCCAAAGCAAAATAATAGAACGCTCAATTTTATTAAGTTTGTAGATAAGCGAATAAAGTTCCTGAATTTCAATGCTTTTTGTGTCTTGTTCAAATATAATTTGTTCCAAGAATGAAAGCGGAACATTTTGGCGGAATTTTGCATTACGACGTAAGTCGGAAATGCAAGTATTAAGTGCAATTCTATAAATCCAAGTGCTTATTTGGCTTTCATTGCGGAAATTTGGGAACGCTTTCCAAAGGTTTAGCACTATTTCCTGATACAAGTCCTCAAGCAGAGAGGTTTCGGACATATAAAACGTACAAACATTGTAAATAACTCGTTCATACTGTTTGATAAGCGATATAAATTCCCGTTCCAAAATGCTTTTATTTTTCATCTACACATTTTTGTTGTTTGAAATATTAGTCGCAAAGAAAAGGGAAAAATGACAGAGGGAAGATTTTTTTAATAATTCAGTCAAATTGTAGAAACGTTCAATCTTCTATTTGAGATTGATTTTAAATATTCAATTCTCAAGGAGGATAAATAGGTTTTTAGACAGTCTGACGGTTGTTGGGCGAGCAGAAGAACGCAAAAGCTCGGACGGGCGACAAACTTTCAAATTCCCGCAAAACTTTCTGCGAGCATACACCCCGACTGACGCCAAACCGTTTGTTGGCGGTTTGTTGTATTCTTCAGTTATTTTAGTTTCTTCATTGAATTACTTTCAAACAAAGATTTCATTTGGGTAATAGCAACTTTATTGAGTTCAATAAGTCTTTCGTTTTGTGACAATCCTTGACGAATAAGCAATGCATTTATACTTTCCATGTTACTCAAAACAACCAATTGTTCTAATGTCGCATAATCTCTGATATTTCCGTTCTTATCGGAATTCGCTTCTCTCCATTCTTTTGCAGTAATGCCAAAAAGAGCGACATTCAACAAATCGACTTCGTTAGCATAAACAAAGCCTGCCTGCTGTTGTGTGATTTTCTTTGGTATCAAATTCTCTTTGATTGCATCAGTATGGATATGATAATTTACTTTCGCTAATGTTCGCTGTAAATTCCATTCCAATTTCAAGCGATTACTTTCGTCATCTTTCAGTCGTTGGAATTCTCTAACCAAGTATATTTTAAATTCTGGACTAATCCACATTCCGAACTCGAAAGCTATATCTTTGTGAGCATATGTTCCTCCATATCTTCCGGCTGTGGCTCTCAATCCGACTGCGTTGGTTTTTTCAACCCATTCTTTAACGCTTATTTTATACGAATTCAATCCTGCTTGACTTTTAATTATGGCGAATTCGCCATAATTAAAATGTGGATTATAAATACTTTCCCATATCCCAAGATATTCAACTGTATTTCTATTTCTTAGCCAATCAGAAATAAAAAAATCACCGTCTTTCGCTTTTAGCATATCGGTCAAAGAGATATAATCTTCATTGTCTAGTTGGGTAACAGTAATTTCAGTGTTTGATACGATTATTTTAGAAGTTGATTTTGCCATTTTTCAGCTGATTTAAATGAATTACAAATGTAATAAAAGTCTTTCACTTTTAATTAATGCTTCCAATTTCGCACCGACAACGGCAGTCTGTCTAAAAAGTATTTTTCAACGCTGTTTTATTCGCACCTCTCTCTGAGATTGATTTTAAATATTCAATTCTCAAGGAGGATAAATAGGTTTTTAGACAGTCTGACGGTTGGCGGCTTGGCGTTCGGGCGGGGGAACGCAAAAGCTCGAACGGGCGCAAAACTTTAAAATTCCCGCAAAAGTTTCCGCGAGCATACACCCCGCATGACGCCACAGCTGTTTGTTGGCTGTTCGGCGTTGTTGCTTGTTTGCACAACTTCGTCTTGGTTGGATACATCTCATCTCTATTTTTACGGTTTTATTTTTCAACGGTTCTACTTCAACAAACCTCTAATCCAAACCTCTCGATTTCTTTTTGGGCTTGATTAATCTCGAAACAACCAAACAAATCGGCACAGTTAAAATTAAGAGTGCTGTGAACGACATTGGGTAATACATTCCTTTTCTAGCATAATTGTAGAATTGCGGTTTGAGGATTACTTTATCATTTGCACTCAAACCACGAATATTGATAACATATGCCTTGTTGTGGGATATTCTCCTTCGGCTGTAGATTTTGTAACGTATGTTTCTATCATTATCTTCCATGTACAATTCATCGCGTCTTTTTTCGTCAGGTTTAAACCAGAAACTTACCTTGTTTCCCTCTGTAATCTCATGTTTATGATTAATGCCCATAACAGAACTTAAAAAAGCAGGTACCCCGAAATAGTAACCATAGGTTGTAGTGTCTCCAGATATTTTGAAGTTGCAATATCTGACGACTCCTGACCTGCGGACAGATTTTCCGCCTGTTTTCACTTCTGTTACCACTCCTTCGCGATATTCAAGCAATGAAGTATGATAGTCATAAAGTATTACGAAAGGAAGCAATAAAACACATAAAAGTGTAAGCTCGTAGCGAAAATTTCGTAATATGTTTTTTAGTTTAATCATATATGAACATTCTGTTTTCTGTCTGCACTATCTTTATCTCAGCTGACACCCAACGGCAGTCTGTCTAAAAAGTATTTTTCAATGCTGCTTTGTTCGTACCTCTATCTGAGGTTGATTTTAAATATTTAAATCTCAAGGAGGATAAATGGGTTTTTAGACAGTCTGACGGTTGGCGGCTTGGCGTTCGGGCGGGGGAACACAAAAGCTCGGACGGGCGAAAAACTTTCAAATTCACGCAAAACTTTCCGCGAGCATACACCCCGCCTTGTGCAAACCGCTCGTTACCTGCAGTGTTTTCTTTTATTTTATGTATTTTTACCATTACCCCCTATCTAAGAGCCATGAATAAAAGTATGACATAAATAACTAACGGTAGCAATACACAAATCCAAACAGAAGATTTAATATAGTTAGAGCCATATTTATTAAAAAAAATCAAAAATGTGACAGACTTGTCAAACAGCCAATCTGAATATGTTTTAAAATTTTTGCACCCAACTCTGAACCCCAAACAATAGATTGCAAAAGCAATTTTTAGATAATGAAATTCAAATATTATATCTAAGAGAATCAGCCATGATAAAGGTACAACAAAGTAGTATACAATAATATTAATTTCATTATAAGTCAGTCCTGTTGTACGTCCAATATACAACAGTAGATTTGCTACTATTCTAAAGATTGAGTTCATCATAAAATTTATTTCTCTTTTGTCTTACTGTGCTAATTTTTCCTATGTATTTAGTTTTTGATTCTTCATTTTCTACAATCGTATCAATTCTTTTGAAGACTTCCCTATCGTAAATAGATTCATCATAATGATGGATGATTGTAATGCAAGATGAACAAATAGCGTAATAACGAATTATGGTATCCCACCTGTCTTCTTCCCAATCTCCTGTTTTCATGTCATTATGTTGTCCTCCAAGTATCCAAAATGGATTTTTTTCGCAGTTAGGACAAGTTACAGAAGAATATTTTTGATTCGGATAAATAAGATTATGGATATTATTCATCACATCAAAACTTTGTGAAATATCAAACTTTTCAGTTTCCATAGCCTTGCTAATAAACATATCTTTTTGTAGTTGAAGTTCTATATCCTCATCGGCAATTGTTGTTAACAAATCATATTTGTCCATTGGATACTTATTTTTAAACCCTGCATCTATCATCCATGCAACAAAAAAGAAAAAGGCTATTGCAATTATTATAATAACTAAAACTACGAAAAATATTATCCAGCCCATATTGTATTTAGTTTGTCAAATTTAATCTGTTTTGTTTCCTCATTTGTTCAGCGAATTGCTCTGTCGCGGTGTCGTGTTGCCGCGCATTGCAGCCAACTTTCAGCTTACTTCCATTATAGATATCTTTTCTGCTATATTTTTGTATTCTTGTATTTTCGAAAGATGAATTTCAGAGAGAGTTTTACGAATCAAGGCCTTTTCTTCTTTGGATTTTTTATCTAAATAAGCATCCACTTTTTGTTCAAAATCGGATGAAGATAAATCTCGGCCCTCTAACAAGAGAGATTCTAGGTCCTGTTTGATTTTATTTTTCATTTCCTTCAATGAGAAAGCGTTAGGACTTGAAAAGTCCGATTTTCATAACCGCAGGTCAGCGACCTGCGGACAATAAGACAGCCTCTTATTTAATGTTCTTTAATGTATGCCCCATTCGTTCCTTTTTCGTTCGCATATAAGTTTCATTGTAAGGATTAACCTCAATTTCTATTGGAATATTTTCCATAATTTCTAATCCATAACCTTCCAAAGCGACTCTTTTCACAGGATTATTTGTCATTAAACGAATTTTGGAAATACCTATATCTCTTAAAATCTGTGCCCCAACACCATATTCTCTCTCATCAGAATCGTGACCTAGATGAAGATTCGCATCTACTGTGTCAAGCCCTTCTTCTTGAAGTTTGTAGGCTTTCATTTTTTCCATAAGACCAATTCCCCGTCCTTCCTGATTGAGATAAACGATAGCTCCTTTTCCTTCTTTCTCAATCATTTCCATTGCTTTATGCAATTGGTCTCCACATTCGCAACGCAATGAACCAAAAATATCACCCGTAGCACAAGAGGAGTGCATGCGAACCAAAACCGGCTCATTTTCCTCCCATTCTCCCTTGATGAGCGCAACATGCTCTAATCCGTTCGATTTCTGCTGGAAAGGAATTAATTTGAAATGTCCGTATTGAGTCGGCATATTTACGGTTTCCCCTTTTACCACAAGAGATTCATATTTCAATCGATAAGAAATCAAATCTTTGATGCTGATTATCTTGATTCCAAATTTTTTGGAAACTTCCATCAATTCCGGAAAGCGAGCCATTGTTCCATCTTCATTTATGATTTCAATCAAAGCACCTGCCGGTTGCAATCCCGCTAAACGAGCCATGTCTACTGTTGCTTCTGTATGACCAGCTCTTTTCAGAACACCTCGATTGCGAGCCCTAAGCGGACTAATATGTCCCGGACGAGCTAACTCTTCCGGTTTGGCATTCGGATTCGCTAAAATTTTAATCGTCTCTGCTCGGTCGAACATAGATACTCCTGTTGTGCAACCACCTCCAACTTTATCTACTGTAATAGTAAAAGGAGTATCAAAAGTGGATGTGTTTTTAGATACTTGCATTTCGAGTTCCAATTCCTTACAACGGTCTTCCGTAATTGGAACACAAAGAACTCCCCGTCCGTAAGTCATCATAAAATTGATTTTCTCGGGAGTCACTTTTTCTGCGGCAATGATAAAATCGCCTTCGTTTTCTCTATCTTCATCGTCAACAACAATAAGAAATTTTCCTTCACGGAAATCTTCGATAGCCTCTTCAATAGTGTTTAGTTGATAAATCATATATTTGTTTGTGTTTGTTTTTGAAATTTGTTGGAAGAATTAATTGCTGTTTAGAATTTTTCTATACAAAATTAGGAAACAAATTTCGATAAAATGTCAGACATCTGCAAGGAAATAGGAAAAGAAATTTACAATAAGATAGAAGTTAAATGATGAAAAAAGAGGCCACCTTTTATGAGATAGCCTCTTACGTGTATGTTGTAGCCTTATGCTTTGTCCAATGGAATTCTCATTTTGTAGAACGAACGCCATACAAAATAAAAACCGACAAGTAAGAACGGAATGGCAATATACATTGAATAGTCATTCGTTCCGGCATGTTTCATCTCAATTGCGATTTCAGTAGCTAACAATCCGAATAAAGTAGAAAATTTGATAATCGGATTCAATGACACCGATGAAGTATCTTTAAATGGGTCTCCAACTGTGTCTCCTACGATTGCCGCTTCGTGCAAAGAAGAGTTTTTCTCTTTCAAATCCACTTCCACCACTTTCTTGGCATTGTCCCAACTTCCGCCGGCATTTGCCATGTAAATAGCTTGAAATAATCCAAATACTGCAATAGAAACAAGGTAAGCCACAAAGAAATTCGGGTCCATAAAAGCAAATGCTAATGTCAACGAAATAACAGCTATAAATATATTCCACATTCCTTTTTGTGCGTATTGTGTACATATCCTTACAACTGAGATAGAATCATCCATATTTGCTTCTTTCTTGTCCAGATTAAAAGAACGCTTGATAAATTCTACTGCGCGATAAGCACCTGTCGTAACTGCCTGCATCGAAGCACCACTGAACCAGAATATAACTGCTCCACCGCAAATCAAGCCGAGAATAACCGGAGCATCGGTCAATGAAAGACTCAATAATCCCACTTTTTCGAGTAGAAGAATAATGGAAAAAATCATGGTGGTTGCTCCTGTTACCGCAGTTCCAATTAATACCGGTTTTGCAGTTGCTTTGAATGTATTTCCGGCAGCATCGTTTGCTTCCAAATAGTATTTACCTTTTTCGAAATTCGGTTTGAAACCATGTTCTTTTTCAATTTCTTCGTCAATTCCTTCAATTCCTTCAATTTGAGAAAGTTCAAATATAGATTGAGCATTGTCGGTTACCGGCCCGTAACTATCTACCGCGATTGTTACCGGTCCCATACAAAGGAATCCAAACGCTACCAATCCAAATGCGAATATACTTGCATGTTCGCCTAACACGGCATCAAGTCCCATTCCCGCAGTGAAGTAAGCAATTGCCATCAATCCTACGATTAACAAGCCTGTCCAAAATGCGCTGAAATTTCCGGCTACAATTCCAGACAGAATATTCAATGAAGAGCCGCCCTCGCGTGATGCGGTTACAATTTCTTGTACGTGTGCAGATTTTGCACTGGTAAATATCTTTGTAAATTCCGGTATCAGCACGGCAGCTAATGTTCCACAACTAATAATGATGCCTAACTTCCACCACAAAGAAGGGTCAGCCATATCGCCTAGCAATAAATAACTCATAAAGAATGTTGCTGAAATACATAATGCTGCTGCAATCCAAATCAAACGCATAAGAGGTGCTTCGAAATCGAACATATCTTTTTTGCCGTATAGTTTAGTGGAAATTGCTTGGTTAACAAAGAATGCACAACCGGATAGGAAGTCCATTACGAAACGCATTCCAAATATCCATACAATTAATTTAGCTTGAATGTCCGGGTCTGGAACGGCAAGTGTAATAAAAGTAATCAATGCAACACCGGTTACACCGTATGTTTCAAATCCGTCAGCAGTAGGACCAACACTATCTCCAGCATTATCTCCCGTACAATCGGCAATAACACCCGGATTACGTGGGTCGTCTTCTTTTACTTTGAATACCACTTTCATCAAGTCGGAACCGATGTCAGCAATTTTAGTGAAAATACCGCCGGCAATTCGCAATGCACTTGCTCCCAATGATTCTCCAATAGCGAAACCAAGGAAACAAATACCAACAATCTCGCGAGGAACAAACAGTAGAATGAATACCATCATCACTAGCTCGAGTGAAATAAGGAATAACCCAACACTCATTCCGGCGCGAAGAGGAATATTTACAACATCCAATGGTCGTCCGCGCAATGAAGCAAAAGCGGTGCTGGCATTCGCGTAAGTATTTACACGTATGCCGTACCAAGCAACAAGATAGGAACCTGCCATTCCAATAATGGAAAATAACAATACTTGAATTACGACACCGAATGTTTGTCCTGCCAATCCGAAGAAATAAACGCATAAAACAATGGTTATTAATCCGAAAAGCATCAATAAAAACTTACCTTGTTGCAATAAATAAGTGCGACAGGTAATGTAAATCGTTTTGGCGACTTTTAGCATGGAATCGTGCGCGGGCAGCTTTTTTATTTGAAAAAACAGAAGTAAACTGAACCCAAGCGTTCCGACAATGACTAAAGCACCATAAAAAAGAAAATCCCAAGCAGTAATTGCGCTTCCAAAAATATGGAAAACACCTTCATGCAAGTCTGGAATTGCTAAGTCAAGCTCACTTGCTAAAAGATTTGTGAATGGAAATAGCAACAAAAAAAGTGTTGCGATAAAAGATTTAAAATTCGACATTAAATTAGATTTATGAGGTAATTAATTATTAAAAAAAACGTCCAAAATTACAAAAAAATAATGGAAAACGGATGCATTTTCTCAAGCTATTTTGCACAAAAAAGATGTTTTTGAGAATAAATTTTCAAGAGGGTGTGTCAAAAGCAAAAATATCCGTCATTTTACCCCCAACTCCCTGAAGGGAACTTTTGCTTATGCCAATTACCGCGCTTTGCGAAGTCCCTTTCAGGGGAAACAACGTTCGGCAGAGCCAATTAGGGGTAAAAACGATTTTGAGACAGCCTTTTCGTAAAGTGTTTATATGTTGTATATAGACGAATCCTTAAAGTCCAGTCCAATTCCGTTTTTAATCTTTTGACTTTCAGTAATTAAACTTTCATTTACTTTGTGACTTAACAAAAGGTCGTTGTTGATTTGCTTTTGTTTGTAGATAGCAATTAAATAAATTGCGAGTCCAATTGGGAAAACAATTCCGCAAAACCACCGAATGTATGTCGAATTTAAGGTTTTTGAATTAGACAACTGGATTATCGGGTGGTCCATTAATTTGCCAATAATGAGATTTTCATCTGCGTTAAGTAAATCCTCAATGATATTTTCCAATGATTCAACCAAAAGATTTAATTCTTGTTTATCTAATCCTTTTTTCCAAAAAGAAATATATGAAATGTTTTTTTTATGTTTACCAAGATAATGTTTACATTCATCATTCCATTTTATCAGCTCTTCGATATCTCTATCGTAATTTGGAGGAGTCATAATTACGTCCTTTTTGGAATAATTTCTCACTTCTTTCTTTCCTGTAAGCTTTTGAATGATTTTTTGCCATGTATCCGGATTCATCATCGTTGAATCATTCACTGCTTTATAAGTAAAGAAGATGCCTAAAGCTGCTAAAATAACGGTACTCAACCAAGACCCTTCCCAAGTCGTCCAAACGCCTTGTCTTGCCATTTTTGTGCCGAATGTATCTATTGTATGATAAGTAAGGAAAAGAGCAACGGAAAGAACAACCGGCATTCCGATTCCCCCTTTTCGAATGATTGCCCCCAAAGGAGCACCAATGAAAAAGAAAAGAAGACAGGCAAGTGATAATGTAAACTTCTTTTCTAATTGTATTGTATGCAATCGTAATTGCCTTAGCGTTTCAGATTGTTGGCGCATACTTAAATCATAATCCGTTTGATTCTGTTCTGCTTTTGCTTTTGCTTGCCGTAAAACCTGAATTTTTCGGTCCAAATTTAATTCGTCATAATGAGTTTTAAATTTAGTGAAAGACAATGAATCGGATGAATTATTTTTTGAGGATATAAAGTTATTATTTTGTTTGAATGTGTTGAGATAAATGTTCTTCTTGAAATAAAGGGATTTCGCTTCATTTAGACTGTCTTGCTCTTGTTTAACAGAATCGATATATGTTGTTAATTCGTTGATGTTTTTCCCTATATCGCGACTTCCCATGACTGATTCATCTTCCATATTGAAATTTGTGTCGAAAGAGATTAACATCTCCCGTAAGCCAAATGTTTCTCGGCGATACGGAATTGGGTCATTTAATTTTCTCGCTCTTTGCTTTTTCGAGGGCAAATTTTCGAACGATTCACCACTATAAAGAGTTAAAGCTAAATGTTTTTTATCGTCAGATACTTTTAGTTTTCCGGAATCCGCAACAATGACAACCGTATTTTCAAATCCTTTGGAATAATCATAAATCATTATGTCGCGCAACATTTCTCTTTTTTTGTCTTTTTTTCGAACATAGACATTATATCCGGTTATCTCTTTATAAAAAATGCCTTCCGGAATATCTAATTCCGGTGATTTGTGCTTCAGAGAAAGGACGATTGTGTACATTTTGGTTTGCGCTTTCGGCATGATGTTATTTTGGAAAACAAAGGAAACGCCAACTAAAACAACGACTAAGCAAATAAGCGGTTTCATGATTCGAATAAGCGAAATTCCGGAGGCTTTCATCGCTAAAAGTTCCAGATGTTCTCCCAAATTTCCAAAAGTCATCAGCGAGGCTAGCAAAATGGATAGGGGCAGAGCCATTGGTGTGAAAGAAAGAGAAGCGTAAAAGAATAATTGAAGTAACACATCAATTCCAACGCCTTTTCCGACCATGTCATTGACATATTGCCACAAAAACTGCATTAATAGAATGAAAAGGCATACACTGAATGTTGCCAGCAATAGGGGTAGAAAAGTTCCTAAAACAAAAGTATGAAGCCTTTTAATCCGAATCATGAGATTTTATTCACCAAATGAATTTGCAAAGGTAATTCTTTTTAAACTAAGAACTGAAAACTAAGAACTAAAAGTTGGTTAACATTTGTAATTTTACAGCAATAAGCCCAATCTCCTTTTTAAAGAATTTATTTGTGTATCCCAAAGAGTTATGGTTTGTTCTCTTTCATTTTTGTCGGTAAAATCGGTAATTTCTAACATCAAACCTCCGGTTAATTCTACTTTGTGAAGCCGGAACTCAAAATAGGTAGAAGGGTCTTCTTCCAACCAGTGAAATCGGACGTATACCAATGGATTAATTCCGATTAATTCGGCTTCAGAGCAATGCCCGTCCCAATAAAAAGAATAAATTTTGCCATTCTCTGTAACATCATCAGCGAACCATTCTGTTAATCCGCTTGCTGTTGCCAGACGCTCCCAGAGAGTGTTTTTAGATACTTTATCAAAGATATATTCAATATGAAGTTCCTCTTTTTCCATTTCTTGTCTGTATTTTTCATTTTCGCTGCACAAGATACAGAAAAAAAAGAGATAAACAATCTTTTCGGGTTATTTTCTTACATCTTAGAGGTTTAGTAACGGAAGCTGCTTCCTCCAACAAACTCTCGTAATAGGGATGTATTCGGCAATTCGTCTAAATCGACATAGTTGAAATAGCGTAAGAATTTCAATAATCGATAGGCTTCCGAGTATTCTTCATCGGTTTGAACAACATCTTTCAATATCGTTTCGGAAATTCTTCTTAAAGCCGCTAATTCATAAAGCATTGCAGAATTAAACATTGCATCGGCATTTTCTTGATATGGAAAAATCCATTTATCTTCTCCTTTTCTTACTAATGGCCAACGGGAAATGGTTTCTTTTGCAGAATATCCGCGAAAACGATAATCCCGAACAATTCGCCTAATCAAGCGGTTGTCAGTTGTTGGAATCCAATTGTGGTCATCCAAAGAAATAGAAGTTAATGCAGACACATAAATTTTGTATGTTGTTTCTGTCGGAATATTGGGAATTAATGCCGGATTCATCGCGTGAATTCCTTCCATAACAAGGACAGAGTTTTTTCTTAATTGAACCGTATTTCCTCGATAAACTCGTTCTCCTTTTTGAAAATCGTAAGTAGGTAGCGCAACTTTTTCGCCGGCTAATATTTTTTCAAGGTCTTCGTTGAACTTAGGTAAATCAATTGCGTAAAGAGATTCATAATCATATTCTCCGTTTTCATCGAGAGGAGTGTCAACACGATTGACATAATAATCATCTAAAGAGATACTAACAGGATGCAAAGTATTCACTAATAATTGAACTTGAAGGCGTTTGCAAAAGGTCGTTTTCCCTGAAGAAGACGGTCCGGAAATAAGAACCATTCGTACATTTTCTGCGTATTTTTTGTAGATTTCATCGGCAATTTTCCCAACACTTCTTTCTTGAAGAGCTTCTGAAACTTTTACAATAGTGGGAAGTCCGCCTTTTTTAACGGCTTTATTAAGATTCCCAACATTCGACATATTCATAGCTTTTTGGTATACAATGAGTTCTTGAAAAACACCCAACATTTTTTCTTGTTTTACATAAGGCTGTAATTCATTTGGCGCGTCCATATTCGGAATGCGGAGCAATAATCCGCCATTGTATTTTACGATGTCGAAAAGATAAATCCAACTGGTAGAAGGAAGCAAACATCCGTAATAATCGTCAATGTAATCGCCAAGAGTATTGTATTTAAAATAAACTTCGCCCAACGTTTCCAAAAGAGTGGCCTTGTCTTCCAAGTTATTTTCGCGGAATAACTTAATAACTTCCGGCGTTTGTTCCTCATGCGTTTTGAAAGGGAGGTCAGCATCAATTATTTTTTGCATCTGTTCTTTTATCGCAGACACATCTTCTTCTGTTGCTTTGTGTCCAATATCAATTTTACAATAATATCCTTTTGAAAGAGGATGCTCTATAAATAATTTTCCGCCGGGAAATAAATCGTTTACCGCTTTCGACAATACAAAACAAAGCGAGCGGACATAAGCTCTCATCCCCGAAGGGTCATTTATTCCGATGAATTCAACGTTTTTTGACTGGTAGCAAATATAATTAAGCGATTCTGTTTTGTTGTTCACTTTTGCATTGGCCGGAGGAGCAGACAGTTCGATATTCAATCTTTTGTACATCTCGAAAAGAGAAATTCCGGCATCAAACTCATGATATGCATTACTGTTTTTACAGTATATCTTAATTTTGTCATCCATGATAAAAAAAGTTAATTATGTATTAAAATAATAGTCGCAAAAGGCAAAAATACAAAATTAATTGAGTTAGTGTTTATTTTTGTCAGGAAAAGAGTTACATTTGCACCGCATTAATTGAATATAAACAAAATAAAAGATAGTTTAAATGAGTAACGAAAGCGCAGATTTGAATAAAATTAGCTATGCATTAGGCTTAAGTATGGGGAATAATTTCCGTTCTTCAGGTATTGATAAATTGAATATCGAAGAATTTACACAAGCAATAAATGACGTTTTAAACGGTAATTCTCCGGCAATGAGCTATGAAGATGCTCAACAAATTTTGAATGATTTCTTTTCAAAATTGCAAACCGAAAAATTAGAAATCAATAAAAGAGCGGGAGAAGAATTTCTTCGTATCAATAAAGAACGCGCAGGTGTGAAAACAACAGAAAGCGGAGTTCAATATGAAGTATTAGAAGAAGGTAATGGTTCAAAACCCAAAGCAACAGATACAGTTAAAGTGCATTACGAAGGCAAATTAATTGACGGCCGAGTTTTTGATAGTTCTGTTCAACGTGGACAACCAGCAACTTTTGGATTAAATCAAGTAATTCCGGGGTGGACAGAAGCTTTGCAATTGATGCCCAAAGGAGCAAAATATAGAATTTTCCTTCCTTCAGAATTGGCTTATGGCGCTCAAGGTGCTGGAGAAATGATAGAGCCGAATAGCGCTTTGATTTTTGATGTCGAATTATTGGATATAGTATAAATATAAAATTAAAAAAACGAATAAGTAAAATGAAAAAGTTATTAAATGTTTCAATGTTTTCAACCTTCGCTTTTGTTATAATAGCAATGTTTTCATGTAACGCTCAAGTTCCAAAAGCAGATTTGAAAACTGATGTTGATTCAGTATCTTACGCTCAAGGTGTTATGTACTCAGCTCAAGTAGAGCAAATCTTTGCTCAATTTGGTTTTGACGAAGCAAATAAAGCTGATTTTATAAAAGGTTTCCAAGAAGGCTTTGCAATTAATCCTAAAGATAAAAAAACAAATGCTCAAGTAATCGGTAAAATGATTGGACATCAAATGGGAACTCAATTTGTGCCTTATTTCAATAACGAATTATTTGGAGCTGATTCTACTCAAACAATGAGCAAAAAGAATTTCTTGGCTGGTTATTTAGCGAATGTTGCTGACCCGGAAAGTACACTTATGACTGCAGAGGAAGCGCAAATGTGTTCACAAATGCTTGGAGATAAAATCAAAAATCAAGCTTATGAAAAAACATTTGCATCTGCAAAGCAAGAAAATTTAGATTTCTTGGAAAAAAACAAAGCCAATGAAGGTGTTGTAACTTTGCCTAGCGGTTTGCAATACAAAGTAATTACAGAAGGAACAGGTGCGAAACCAACTGCAGAAGATGTTGTTAAAGTGGACTATCATGGAACTAACATTTATGGTGCTGTTTTCGATAGCTCTGTGGAAAGAGGTCAGCCTATAGAATTTCCGCTTACTAATGTGATTCGTGGTTGGACAGAAGGACTTCAATTGATGTCTGTTGGTTCTAAATACATTTTGTATGTTCCTTATGACTTAGCTTATGGAGAACAAGGCAGAGGTGAAGCTATTGGTCCTTTCGCAACTCTTGTATTTGAAGTTGAATTGCATGAAATAGTAAAATAATAATCTAAATACCCTTAAATCCCTTAAAGGAACTTTTGCCGGAGCTTGATATTTTTGAAATCAGGCAACGTCAAATTCCTTTAAGGGATTTAGAGTTTTGAAAAATCATATTTTTATGGAAAAAATTGATAAATTAGACCGACGAATTTTAGAAATTATCTCTCAAAACGCACGTATCCCATTTAAGGATGTTGCCGAAGTTTGTGATGTCTCGCGCGCAGCAATTCATCAACGTGTGCAAAAAATGATAGAGATGAAAGTGATTATCGGCTCCGGTTATCAGATTAATCCTAAAGTCTTGGGATTTAATACTTGTACTTACATTGGAGTCAAGTTGGAACGAGGTTCTATGTATAAAGATGTTGTTCCTGAACTAGAAAAAATCCCGGAAGTCGTAGAATGCCATTTTACTACGGGTCCATATACAATGTTGATTAAACTCTATGCGAAAGATAATGAGCATTTTATGGAATTGCTTAATGGCCGTATTCAAGAAATTTCTGGAGTGATTTCTACCGAAACATTAATTTCTTTACGTCAAAGTTTTAAACGCGAAATACCTATAATGTCTTTGGCATAAGTATCCGTTTTTACATACATTAAACCGTTTAATCATTTCAATATCTTAAAAAATGATTAAGCGGTTTAAGTTTTTATAATGGTGTAGTTAAATTTATTTAATGCCTGCACTTCTCTCTGTTTTTTTAATTACTTTTGTTCTGTAAGTTAGTTAATGAGGGATAAATTTCATGCTTAAAAAAGTTTTATTTTCTCTTTCATATTTAATCCTGTTTGCAAATTGTGCAAAAGACAATCCTCATATTAATGTAGTATGTGAATTGGTGCCAAATGGAACTTATTTGATTAAATGGGAAACTTTTCCTCCTTTGGAAGGAACAGTAAGGATTTATGAGTCTAATCGAACGGATTCATTTAATCTAAATTCGCCTATTGCAGAACAAAGTATTGACGCTGGCTTTCAACGGGTATTGGCGATGCCCACTTCTTCTCGAAACTATTTCAAATTGGTCTTTAATAAAAAACATTCGATTGTAACGACTGAAAGGACAATTCCGATGCAAGATGTTTTTAACTTTAGGGATTTGGGCGGTTATTTTAATAAGGACAATAAACAAATTCAGTGGGGTAAAATATACCGTTCCGGGTCTTTGGCTATGGCAGACAAGCCGGATATCGGTGTTTTAACTCGATTAGGAATCGAAACCATTATTGATTTTCGCACTGAAAGGGAAAGTTATTTGTTCCCGAATAAATTTAAGGCTCCACATGTTTATAATTTGCCTTTGCGAGGAAATAGACATGATATTTTCTTTGGAGAGATTTTATCTCAAAAAATGAAAAGGGAAGATATTCTCGCTTATGACCAAGATGTTTTTTCTTTCGTTTTGGAAAATAATGCGGATTACTTCATCAAAATGTTTGACGTTCTTTTAGAAGAAAAAAATTATCCAATTGTTATTTACTGCTCACTCGGGAAAGATAGAACTGCGATTGCATCAGCTTTGATTCTTGCAGCATTAGATATCGAATTCGATGTTATTTTAGATGACTATCTCTTGTCTAATGATTTAATTAATTATCGTTCTTTGGTTCGAAATGCAGACATGTATCCTTATGAAGTTCAAGAAACAATAACGGCTTTGTTTAGAGCGCATAGAGAAACGATTAAATATTCTTTTGACTTGCTGAAGGCAAATTATGGTTCTATTGATAATTATTTTGAAAAGGAATTGAAACTAACTTCCAGAAAGCGGGAAAAATTGAGAGATATTTTGCTTTATTCAAACTAAGAACGAAAAGTTCGTTTAGGAAGATTACCCCAAAAAGGCAGGGCAAACGCATTTAAATCTAAGACTTCGCTAGCGCGGATTTGCAATCCGTGCTCTTTTGTGATATTTGACACGGATTACAAATCCGCGCCAGCGAGGTATCATAAAATATTTAAATGCGTTTGCTCTGTTTATTTGCTCCTTAGTTCCTAATTCTTAGTTTTTTATATGTATCTTTGTCCCCGATTTAATAAAATACTCTATTTTGAAGACATTTGAAGAATTAGGTGTTGCTCCTAATATTATAAGAGCAATCACAGAAATGGGTTACGAAAACCCAATGCCGGTACAAGAAGAAGTGATTCCCTATTTACTCGGCAACGATAATGAAGTTATTGCACTGGCTCAAACAGGTACGGGAAAAACCGCAGCCTTTGGGCTTCCAATCCTCCAACAAATTGATATTAACAACGTACAGCCTCAAGCTGTTGTTCTTTGTCCGACTCGTGAATTATGCTTGCAAATAGCCGATGATCTCAATGATTATTCCAAATACATAAATAAACTGAAAGTCCTTCCCGTTTATGGCGGTTCTAGTATTGAAAGCCAGATTCGCGCATTACATCGAGGAGTCCATGTGATTGTGGCGACTCCGGGACGATTAATTGACTTAATCAAGCGGAAAACAGTTGATTTACAACATGTGAAAAATGTAATTTTGGATGAAGCAGATGAAATGCTTAATATGGGATTTACGGAAAGTATAGATGAAATTCTATCTTACGTTCCAAAAGAAAGAAACATGCTTCTTTTTTCGGCGACAATGCCCTCCGGAATTGCGAACATTACAAAAAAATACATGCGCAATCCGCATGAAATTGTTATTGGCAAAAAAAATGAAGGTGCTAAAAATGTAAAACATCTTTTTTACATGGTTAATGCAAAAGATAAATATTTGGTACTTAAAAGATTGGCTGATTACAATCCAAGTATTTATGGTATCGTTTTTTGTCGCACGCGAAAAGAAACGCAAGAAATTGCAGACTTATTAATCAAAGACGGATATAATGCCGATTCTTTGCATGGAGATTTATCTCAAGCGCAGCGGGATTATGTGATGCAAAAATTTCGTTTGCGAAACATTCAGCTTTTAGTAGCGACAGATGTCGCCGCTCGAGGATTGGATGTAGATGATTTGACACACGTTATTAATTACAGTTTGCCTGATGATGTTGAATCTTATACGCATCGTAGTGGACGAACAGGTAGAGCCGGAAAAACCGGAACATCTATCGCCATTATTAATCTAAGAGAAAAGCACAAAGTCAAAGAAATAGAAAAAATTATCAGCAAAAAGTTCGAGCAAGGCGAAATTCCTTCCGGAAAGCAAATCTGCGAAAAGCAACTTTTTAGTTTTATTGATAAATTGGAAAAAGTTAAGGTAAATGATGAAGAAATAATCGACACTTTACCTTCTATTTATCGCAAATTGGACTGGCTGGATAAAGAAGATATTATTAAAAGACTTATTTCTCTTGAATTTAATCGATTAATCGATTATTATCAAGAAGCGGATGATATTGAAGCACCACAAGAAGGCGGAGGACGTTTTGATAGACGTTCTGCATCTGGTCGCGGAGCCGCTGGCGGAGGTCGCGGAACTTCTCGCGGAGCCGAAAGAGGATATGCTCGTTTATTCATTAATTTAGGAAAAACAGACGGTTTAGGTCCTCAAAATATCATCGGATTGCTGAATGATAACGTTTCTGGAAGAAAAGTTGATATTGGGAAAATTGATTTGATGAAAAACTTTTCTTTTTTCGAAGTAAGAGAATCCGACAAAGATAGAGTCCTTCAAAGTTTGGACGGCATTAAAGTTTCGGGTAGGAGAGTGGCTGTTGAACAAGCACAAGAATCGCCTTCCGATGACCGAAAAAAGAAAATCGACAAAAACTTTAATGGTAGAAAAAGAACCGATTTCAACGATAATTCCGGCTATTCAAAGAAAAAAGGAAGCAAAGAAAAAGAGAAAAAAGGATATCCGAAAAAACGCTAAAACATAAGCTCATTTAAATATTTTACGGCACTTCGCTGGCGCGGATTTGTAATCCGTGCCAAATATCACAAAAGAGCACGGATTGCAAATCCGCGCTAGCGAAGTATTAGATTTAAATGTGTTTGCCCTGCTTCTTATCAGGCTTAATGTCATTATTATTATAAACTCATCCCAAAGGGATAGTAGACTATATTCTAGCCCAACGCGCGTAGTGTTGGGCTTTTGATTGAATGAATATCCGAATTGACAGTCTGAAATTTTTTTATTAAATTTGTAGAACCTTAGAATATCTTACTGGATTGAAAATATTATTCCATGCCGAACTAATCAGTAGTTTTCTCATCATATTAAATATTAAAAAATATAGAAACAATGGAAAAGAAATTGTTATTATTTATTTTAGGAGTGTTTGCAACATGTACTCTTTCGTCCGCACAACCAACAATTTCGGCTGATTCTATAAGAAATTCGTTTATAGAACAAATCCAATTGCTTCCGCAGGAAAAAATCTATCTTCATACCGATAAATCGTCTTACATATCGGGAGAAAATTTATGGTTTAAAGCCTATCTTACGTATGCATCTGCTCATTTCCCTTCCGAATTAAGCCGTTTTGTTTATGTGGAACTAATTAATAAACAAGGGTTAGTTGAGAGACGTACAAAAATAAGGATGACAGCCGATGAATCTTGCGGTCAAATTCGCATTCCCGAAACGCTTCCCGAAGATTATTATCTTCTCAGAGCATATACCGGAACAATGTACAACAGAGATGAAGATTACTTCTTTAAGAAAAATATCTATATTCATAATCCTTTGGACAAAAAGCTTGTTGCGTCTTCCACAAAAGCTGATTTCGATGTCGCATTTTTCCCCGAAGGCGGAAATCTTTTGGAAGGCACTGTTTGTCGTGTTGCATTCAAAGCGGTCAACTCAACAGGCTATTCGGCAAATGTGAGAGGATTTATAACGAATGACAAAGGCGATACGATTGTTTCTAATTTCTCTTCATTGCACGATGGAATGGGCACTTTTTCATTCTTGCCTGAAAAAGGACACTCATATTACGCTACCGTTTTTGATGAAACTGAAAAGAGAAAACGAATAAAGTTGCCACAGGCACTTAATGGCGCATATTCGTTGACTGCTCAACACAATAATAACATTCTCAAAGTTGAAGTTAATCGTTCATCGGATATACTTACAAACGAACCTCTTTTTCTTGTTATTCATACTCGCGGAATGGTTCATTATGCTGAATTGTGGAACTCATCCGATTTGCTGCAATTGAACACTGTAAACTTTCCGTCAGGTGTTTCGCAAATCTTATTACTCGATTCGTCATACAAGCCTTTAAGTGAACGTTTATTCTTTTGCAAAAACGAAGATCAGGCAAATTTGTCGGTGAAAAGGGCGGAATCTTCACAGCCGAAACAAATCGCTCTAGCTTTGGAATTAGAGAATTTGCAAGGAGAGTTTCACTCAGAAACGGTTTCAATATCAGTAACCAATGATGCCGATGTTGAGGTTGATGCAACAACAAACATCATGACCTATCTTCTTCTTACTTCCGACCTGAAAGGCTATGTCGAGAATCCGGCATTTTATTTTACTTCCAATGATAATAAAACAAATGCAGCTTTGGACAATCTTATGCTTACTCAGGGCTGGCGTAGATATAATATTCCCGGTGTAATCAGAAAAGAAAATGAATTGTTGCCGGGTTTTGTCGAATTGGGGCAAAGTATTTCTGGTAAAGTGGAGAGTTTGATGTTGAAGAGACCAATAACCGATTGCACAGTTTCAGTTATATCATTAGATAATATGTATGCTAATGAAGTGAAAACGGATGAAAATGGTAAGTTTTTCTTCGATGGATTGGAGTTTTCTGCTAATACCAGCTTCGTCTTGCAAGCCTTTTCGGATAGAAGAAAAGAACGAGTTTTGTTGACTGTTGATGAAGACGAATTTCCGACATTTGATCCGAAAAAATGGTATTTCCCAACTACACGAAAAAATCTTTCTCCTTCGGCAATAAGCAAAGTTGAACAACGCGAAGCTTTTTTCAATGATATTAGGATGATTCAATTGGGCGAAGTAACTGTAACTGGAAGGAAAAAGGAGTCAAACAATCCCTTTCAGGCTTTATCGGATAATTCATTTGATAGTAAAAGAATAATGGAGCTTGATGCAACTTGTATTCATGAGTTACTAAGAAGAATACCCGGTCTTGTCGTTTATGGAAATAATGTGACGATACGAGGAGCTTCAAGTATTTATGATAATTCGTATGCGGCAATTGCCATTGATGGCGTTATTGTCGGATCTTACAATGATGATAATGATTATGACAATGGAATGTCATTCGATCTTGATGAGATTAATATGGCAGACATTGAACGTGTTGATGTTTTTAAAACCGGAAGCACTGCTATCTGGGGTTCAAGGGGTGGAAGTGGAGTGATTGCTTTCACAACCAAAAGAGGAAACTTTGACCTTTCACGATTGGATGATGTAAGGCATAATTCAAAACGAATTACTCCGCTAGGATATTCCATTCCTGATGAGTTTTACTCACCCAAATATTCGCCGGAAACAGTTAATTATTCCAATTTGAATACAACTGTTTACTGGAATCCAAATGTGCGGTTAAATTCCGATGGAATGGCAAAATTTGATTTCCCGGCACCCGATTATAATCAATCCTATTCATTCGTAATTGAAGGAATAACATCCAATGGGCAAATTATTCATCATGTGGGGAAGATTATTCAGGAGTAATAATCTGATTGTTTTCTTTTTTATGAAAAATGCTGAAATTAACAGCTCCATAAACTCTTTTTTGCAAAAAATAAGGTAGCTCGGAAAAATCATATTCTTTGGGATGTTCCATCACAAAAAAGCCATCTTCTTTTATGAGATTTTGAGATAGTACTAAAGATGGTATTTCTTCCAAATTTTTTAGCGCATAAGGAGGATCAGCAAATATAACATCAAATTGTTGCTTACAAGATTCAAGAAATTTAAAAACATCCCCTTTTATCGGAATTAAATTCTCTTCATCTAATTCAGCTTGGACTTTTTTAATAAAGGCATAATGTGCAAAATCTTTTTCGATGCAGATTACTTTTTGGCAACCTCTGGAAAGCAATTCAAAGCTAATACTTCCGGTTCCCGCGAATAAATCCAATGCTTCTGCATCTTCCAAGTCAATCAAATTACTGAGGACATTAAACAGATTCTCTTTGGCAAAATCGGTTGTAGGACGTGCCTTAAATGATTTCGGGACTTCAAAACGCCGTCTTTTATATTTTCCGCTGACTATTCGCATATTTTAAAGTTCACATAAAGATAAAGATGCCATTTCAAAAGGAATAATTCCTGTATTTATTTGTTCAAAATGTTCTGTCGGAGTAATACTTACAGGAATAATATTGTGAATGTATTTTTTTAGCGGTTCCATCAGCTCTTTTACGTCTCCCGCAATATAAATAAAATCCTTCATCTGATTAAATTTCAATTGTTTCCAAATGAATAAAATGTAATAAACAGCATCATTTATTCCCGAAGAAGGAAAATGATTTCCAAGCAGTAAACTGTCTCGTGAAAAACAAAGAATGTCAATGCCGTTTTTTTGTTTATTAACAACCATTCGGTTTCCATTGCTTAAGTGCCCCTTTTCTTGAAAATAAGTTATTAAAACTGCTGTATGGTGAACAAATTGGGCATTTACAAAAGACCGTTGGAAAAAATCGTAGATTTCAACGGGCATTTCATGGATGATTGTGATTCCTGATCTTTGCAAATTTTGATGAAGTACTTTCCCTGAAACTTCAGAAAATATAAAATCTAGGTGCTGATTTTTATCCTTTTCATCGAAAATTAATGTCGGAACGTATGTAAATACAGAGGTATAATTAATAACGAATATTTTTCTGAAAGAAAGTGTGAGTAGTTCATTGTCAAAGAAAAAACTCTGAAAAGAAGAAAATGCATCTTCCTGTTTGCTCTTTTCTATCCGATGATAAAAATAAGAAGAATTTTCAATCGGATTATACAAAGAGAATGAAAATTGCTCCGGGTGAACTTCTATTGTTAAAATATACCGTTCACAATGACTTAAATCAATATTTTCAGGAATTTGTATTTTCATTCTTCAAAAGTTCAATACTGGATGTTTCTTTCAAATTTTGTTCCTTTATTCCTTGCTGAATACTCACAATACACATGTATAACAAGATTACAATAGTGAAAAGCAACAGAATTTGAATAAAACGTTTCATTTGATGTTTTTCTTTATACTGCAAATGTAGAAAATAAATCCTTAACTTTACCGTTTTAATTAGCAGAATATACATGATCGATACATTCTTCTTAGAGCAAATAAAGAAAAACTTTCCTTTTTCTCCGACAAGCGAGCAGAATTTAGCATTAGAAAAATTGAGTAATTTCCTGTTTGATCGAAATACTGAATCCTTGTTCTTGCTAAAAGGTTATGCCGGAACCGGAAAATCGTCTTTAGTCGGTGCTTTGGTAAAAACGATGACCGAACTTCAACAAAAATCGGTTTTGTTAGCGCCAACCGGTCGAGCCGCCAAAGTTTTTGCTTCCTATTCCGGTCAAAATGCGAATACGATTCATAAGAAAATTTATCGTCAAAAAGTTTTTTCCAACGAACCTTCCGGATTTGTTCAAGCAGACAATTTGCATAAACACACCTTGTTCATTATAGACGAGGCTTCGATGATTTCTAACGATGGATTGGACTCTTTTAGCTTTGGAACGGGGCGATTATTGGACGATTTGATTCATTATGTGTATAGTGGAGAAGGTTGCCGTTTGATTTTATTGGGCGATTCTGCACAGTTGCCTCCTGTTTCGCAAATTGAAAGTCCGGCTCTCGATGAAAATATTTTAAAAGGATATGGATTAGATGTGAAAAGCGCCATTTTAACGCAAGTTGTTCGTCAAGCTGAAGCATCCGGAATCCTGATGAATGCGACACTTTTTCGGCATGCAATAGAAAAAAACGAGGTAAATGTCTTTCCAAAAATCCAAACACAACTTTATCCTGATGTGAAAATTGTGGAAGGAAATGAATTAATCGAAGCAATAGAAGAAGCTTATAATCGCGATGGATTGGAGGAAACAATTGTTATTTCTCGTTCAAATAAACGAGCGGCAGCTTTTAATTCCGGGATTCGAAATCGAATTCTTTGGCGGGAAGAAGAACTTTCTTCGGGCGATTTATTGATGGTTGCTAAGAATAATTATTATTGGGCAAAAGAAGAAAAAGGAATGGATTTTATTGCCAATGGCGATTTGATGGAAGTTCGAAGAGTTGGCAAAAATCAGGAGTTATACGACTTCCATTTTTGCGATGTAATCGTGCATTTTCCCGATTATGATGTTGAAATGTCTTTGAAAATTTTGAAGGAAACACTTCATGCGGAAACTCCGGCTTTACCGAAAGAATTAAATGACAAACTTTTTTATAATGTTTTGGAAGATTATTCGGATATTCCCACAAAAAAGGAAAAAATGCAGAAGATGAAAGAAGATCCTTACTATAATGTTCTTCAGGTAAAATATGCGTATGCCGTAACGTGCCATAAAGCGCAAGGAGGACAATGGAAAAATGTTTTTTTAGATTTATCTTATGTTCCGGAAGAATATTTGGGCGTTGATTTTTATCGCTGGTTATATACTGCTTTTACTCGAGCTTCAGAATGCATTTATTTAGTGAATCCGGCAAAAGAGTTGTTGAAAGTGACGAGTTAACAAGTAGACAAGTTAACAAGTGGCGCGAGGCGCGGCAACCTCTGTTTGCGGACGCAATATACAACAATTAAATCTTTTATGGAATGTGTAGAGACGCAATGCTTGCGTCTCGTTTCAAATAATTCGCAACAATTTAGATTTAAATGCGGCAAACATAGCCCTGCATTTGTAGTTTTTTGACACATATACAACAATTAAAAATCTTTTATTGAGAAAATTCGGCTGTTACTAAAAATAATTTTTTACATTTGTCTTAATAAAATTATCAAGTATGCCTTTGGAAAAAGAAAAAGATCGTTATTTGCTACTCGTTCAGACATTCGAGTCTTTTTTTCAGATTGCAAAAGATCTGGAAACGCTCCCTCTTTCGTTTTTTAGTAAAATGCGGGATCATTTGAATCTGTTGGGAGAAGAATTGAATAAATTAGAATATTTGCAGGGGCAACTTGCTGTTGAAAAAGCCAATGAAATCGTTTTAGAAAGCTTGAAGGAAAATGTTGAAGTTGAGAATGAAACGATTGTTATTGTTGAAGAAGAAGTTGTTTTAGAAGAACCGGAATTAGTTTCTTTTGAAAAACAAGTGACAGTTGGATTTTTATCCGATGAAATCGGCAAAAAAATCTATGCTGATTTTCGAACATCTCTAACATTGAATGATAAATTTCGCTTTCAGCGGGATTTATTTCGCAATGATGCCGGGAAAATGAATGAAGCTTTAGATTATTTGAACAGTCTGGATTCAATGGATAAGGCTCTTAGTTATCTGAACGATTTTGATTGGAATTGGGAAGATGAATCCGTGCAAGCATTCAAAGAAATATTAGAAAAAAGATTTGATTGATTATGTCAAAAACGAGTAAACTTTACTTAGTTCCGACTCCTGTTGGGAATTTGGAAGATATGACTTTTAGGGCTATTCGAATCTTGAAAGAAGTAGACTTGATTTTGGCTGAAGATACGCGGACAACCGGTTTTTTGTTGAAGCATTTTGAAATACAAAATAAAATGCAATCTCACCATAAATTTAATGAACATAAAACGACCGAGTTGATTGTTTCGCGGATACAAGCGGGAGAAAGTATTGCTTTGGTTTCGGATGCAGGTACTCCCGGAATTTCGGATCCCGGCTTTTTATTGGTGCGAGAATGTGTAAAACAAGGAATTGAAGTGGAATGTTTGCCCGGAGCAACTGCTTTTATTCCGGCTTTGGTTAATTCCGGTTTGCCAACAGATCGTTTTTGCTTTGAGGGTTTTTTGCCTCAGAAAAAAGGACGGAAAACAAAAATGGAAGAATTAGCCGATGAAATGCGGACAATTGTGATTTATGAGTCTCCTTTTCGAGTTGTAAAAACATTGACTCAATTGTCCGAATTTTTGGGCGAGGAACGTTTGGCATCTGCATCAAGGGAGATTTCTAAAGTGCATGAAGAAACCGCTCGAGGAACTTTGAAAGAATTAATTGCCCATTTCATCGTGAACGAACCACGTGGAGAATTTGTTTTGGTAATAGGAGGAAAGGAAAAAGAGAAAAAAAATAATTGATATTAATTTAAAAATACAAAACAATGAAAAAAGTAGTATTATTTTGTGCTGTATTCGCTTTAATTTTCGCTTCATGTGGAAAAAGCTCATCTGAATACAAAGACCTTCAAGCAAAAAATGATTCGTTAGCATTAGCAAATGCACAAACTGCAACTGAGTTAGACCAAATTTTACTTCTTTTGAATGAAGTAGAGGATAACTTCAGAAGTATTAAATCGGCAGAAAACTATTTGTCTGTTCAGTCGAATACTCCGGGAGAATTGACTCCTTCTACTCGGGAGCGAATCCAAAGTGATATGCAATTTATTACAGAAACTTTGGATAAAAATAGAAAGCAAATTGCGGACTTGGAAAATAAGTTGAAAAACTCGAATTTTAAAACTTCTCAACTTTCCAAAACATTGGAAAATCTTCAACGAGAATTGGAAGAAAAGACAATGGCGCTTGTATCCATGAGAGATGAATTGGAGCAAAAAGACCAAGAAATTGCCGAATTAAGCGCGAATGTTACAACTCTTTCGGGAGATGTGCAAACCTTGAGAATGCAAACAAATGCACAGCAAGAAACAATTGAACAACAACAAACGGAAATTAATACAGTATATTATTGCTTTGGAACATCTAAGGAATTAAAGGCTCAAAAGATTTTAGTTGGAAATCAATTAGGTGCTGATTTCGATAAAAATTATTTTATTCGAGTGAAAGACTTTAATACCTTGAAAGTTGTTCCTTTGTATGCAAAAAAAGGCAGTTTGATTTCAAAACATCCGGCAGATACCTATGAATTTGTAAAAAATAATAATGGTCAAGTCGAATTGCATATTCTTAATCCAAAAGATTTCTGGAGTTTAACAAAATACTTGGTTGTTCAAGTAAATGTATAAAACGGTCTTCATTGATTTAGACGATACCATTTGGGATACTCGTTCCAATGGGAAAGAAAGCATGGAAGAAGTGTATTGGGACTACGGTTTCAATCGCTTCTTTCCTGATTTTGAAACCTATTATGGTATTTATTATCCGAATAATTGTTCGCTTTGGGCTAGCTATAGAAAAGGCGAAATTACAAAAGAGCAATTGATTCTTGAGCGGCTTAAATATCCTTTAGAGCCTTATTTGAAGTGTGATGAAGATTTTATTCTGAATTTGAATGAAGATTTTTTGAATCGCACAACTCTTAAAACAAAATTGCATCCTTATTCTATAGAAATATTGGAATATCTGAAACCTAAATATAAATTGTACATTCTGTCCAATGGTTTTGAAGAAGTCCAATATCGAAAAATGCAGAATTCCGGCTTGGCTCCGTTTTTCGAAGGAGTCATTCTTTCAGATCAAATAGGAGTAAATAAACCTCATCCTAAAATCTTCAAAGAAGCCTTAAAAAGTGCCAATTCATCGGTTGAAAATTCAATTATGATTGGAGATAGTTGGGACGCAGATATCGCCGGAGCAAAAAGCATTGGAATGGATCAAATTTGGTATGATTTGGGATTGGAAATTTCGAATGGTTTTCAACCGACTTATCATATAAAATCATTACATGAAATAAAAGAAATTCTTTAAATAACACCCTTTTTATCGATAAAAAAATGAATGAAAATCTAGGAGAATATAAAAAAATAATGGCGAAGTCCATTTTTGCGTGGATTAAAGTTGGAATTACAGGTATCTTGTTTTCCTTAATGTGCCTAATCATTGGAGCTTCTGTATTGTTTGTTAATAGTACTGATCAGATTTCCTTATCTCAAATTTTTATGATTAAGCCTTTTGCAGCAATATTGACTTTCCTTTCCTTAATCCTGTTCTTTGTGTATATTTTGTTAGCAAATACAATTTCCCTTAAAACGTTGATGCGTGGCGTTTGGAATCATAAATTAAGCGATTTCATCGAAGCAAAAGTCTATTCATACATTCGAGGTTTGACAGAAAAACAACCCGATTGGCTAAAAGGAATAACAGGAACTAAGTTTGTGAAAATTTTCCTTGAAGTTGTAAGTCAGGATGGCACTCTAAACAAAGTTCAGCGATTAGTTTTAAGATGCGGAGTAAAAAAAATGAAGTTGAAAGATGAAGATTTTGTCGATATTGAACATCAACTTCCTCAAATTGTCATTCACAAAATAAAGCGCAGTATTCAATCACTAATACATCCTTCTTATTTATTGTTTTATATATTATTGACAATTCAATTTGTCTTATTAATACTTGCTCTTTTATTTTGATAACTTATGGATATTTTATTATTAATACTTGGCATTCTTGCAATTTCTATCGGTTTCATCGGGTGTATTATTCCCGGTTTGCCCGGTCCGCCTTTAAGTTATTTAGGATTGTTGCTGATTGAATGGAGCAAATTTGCTGATTATAATACAATCCTTTTGCTTGTTTTAGCCGGATTGGTTATTTTCATTACTGTGATTGATTATGTACTTCCAATTTATATGACTAAAAAATTTGGAGGAACGCGATGGGGTACTTGGGGCGCAACAATCGGATTGATTCTCGGAATGATCTTTTTTGGTCTTTTAGGAACAATTTTAGGCCCTTTCATCGGAGCTTTTCTCTTTGAATTAGTTGGCGGAACCAAATCGAATCAGGCATTAAAATCAGCATTTGGTTCACTGGTCGGATTTATTTTTGGAACAGGTGGGAAATTAATTGTTTCGGGAGTAATTACTTTTTATTTTTTTAGCTCACTGTGGACTTTTTTCTTTTAATAGTGAAGGAAGTCTCTTTAATTTTTGAAACCCAACCTCATTTTTATTTGCCTGTGGATTATCTCAAATATTTCATGTAAATTTGTACTTTAAAATCATTTACATGGAACTACTTACTCCGCAAAATTGGCATAATTATGAACTGATTGACTCCGGCGATTATGAAAAATTAGAACGATTTGGAAAATACATTCTTCGTCGTCCGGAACCACAAGCCGTTTGGAGAAAATCGCTGTCTGATATTGACTGGGAAAACCAATGCGATGCTTGGTTTAAGAAGGAAAAAGGAAAATCAGGACAGGAAGGAAATGAGAAAGGAGAATGGATTCTTAAGTCTCAAATGCCTCAGCAATGGTTTGTTAATTACGGATACAAGGAAATGAAACTTCGTTTTCGCTTGGGTTTAACGGCGTTTAAACATGTCGGAATTTTTCCGGAACAAGCCGAAAATTGGAATTATATTTACGATTCTGTTTTGAGTTTGAATACAGAACAACCCAAAGTTTTGAATCTTTTTGCTTATACAGGAGGAGCTTCATTAGCGGCTAAAGCTGCCGGAGCAGATGTAACTCATGTTGATTCCGTCAAACAAGTCTTGAATTGGTCGCGCGAAAACATGGAAGCGTCTAATTTAGAGAATATCCGTTGGGTATTGGAAGATGCTTTGAAATTTGTTAAAAGGGAAGTTAAAAGAGAAAAATTATATCAAGGAATTATTTTAGACCCTCCCGCATACGGAAGAGGTCCAGATGGCGAAAGGTGGATTTTAGAGGAAAATATTGCTGAATTAATGAGTTGTTGTGCTCAAATTTTAGAGCCAACAAATTCTTTTTGCGTGCTGAATCTGTATTCAATGGGATTTTCGTCTTTGATAGCGGAAAATTTGATAAAAGATTATTTTCCGCAGGTAAAAACGCCGGAATACGGGGAATTATATGTTTCTGATAAAGCTGGAAGACGTTTGCCATTGGGAATTTTTAGTAGGATGAAAATATAAATAGATTAATATGATTTCAATATACAATATTAAACCGAAATTTCAGCAATTCTTGAATCCGGTTTTACGCAAAATGCACAAAGCGGGAATTACAGCCAATCAAATAACAACGGCTTCTCTTGTCTTTTCGCTCGCGATTGGCATTCTCTTTTGGTTCGCGTGGGATTATCATTGGCTTTTTCTGGCTTTGCCTATTGGTCTATTTTTGCGTATGGCATTGAATGCATTGGATGGAATGATGGCTCGAACTTATAACCAACAGAGCAAAAAAGGAGAAATCTTAAATGAATTGGGAGATGTTGTTTCGGATTTATTCATTTATTTTCCATTATTGCGATTCGAAGCCGAAAATCTTTATTTAGTTGTTCTTTTTATTTGCCTAAGCATCGTGAATGAATTTGCCGGAATATTAGGAAAAGTGATTTCAAATCAGCGCAGATATGAAGGTCCGATGGGAAAAAGCGACCGGGCTTTTGTGATGGGAATTTATGGATTATTGTGTTTCTTTCAAGTTGAATTCAGTGCCTATTCAATGATTATTTTTATCGTGCTCAATATACTATTACTAATCAGTACCTTTACGCGAGTAAAACGTACATTGTCATAATTAATTGCTGACTTATGAATTTAAATTTAGACTGGTTGTTAAGGTCCGATGTTTTTGAAAATAAAGATGTGATGATTATTGTCGCTATTATTTTCGGATTATTGACTTTTGCATCACTATTATTCTTTATTGTTGGAAAAATAAAGCCGAAAGCCAATCTCACGGAATTGAAAACTCGCACCAAATCATGGTGGATGATGGCGTCATTATTTGTCGGAACAACGATTTTTAGCACGAAAATATCTTATGTTGCGATTGCCTTTTTGTCCTTTGTCGCATTTCGAGAACTCTATTCTATTTTAGGATTTCGACAATCGGATAGGCGCGCCATTTTTTGGGCACTTTGGTCTATTCCCATTCAATACTATTTAGCCTTTGCCGGTTGGTATGGTGCATTTATCATATTTATTCCGGTAATTATGTTTTTGTTGTTGCCCATGCGAATGGTTTTAAAAGGAGACACTACCGGAATTGTCAAATCAATGGCAACTTTGCAGTGGATACTCATGTTGACCGTTTTTGGTATCAGTCACATGGCTTATTTGCTTTCCCTTCCTGAAATCGAAGGCTTCACAGCCGGAGGTCGGGGACTCTTGCTTTTTTTGGTTTTTCTTACAGAAATCAATGATATAATGCAGTTTGTTTGGGGGAAATTATTTGGTAAACACAAAATCATTCCAAAAGTAAGTCCAAATAAAACATGGGAAGGATTTCTCGGAGGAGTTGTCTCGACAACCATTATCGGTTATTTTCTCGGATTTTTAACTCCTCTCAATCAATGGGAACTTATCTTAGTTAGTTTCCTGGTTGCGATTGCCGGATTTGTAGGAGACATTGTTATGTCATCGATTAAGAGAGATATTGGAGTAAAAGATACAAGCACCGCGATTCCGGGACACGGAGGTGTTTTGGACAGAATCGACTCTTTAGCTTATACTGCTCCCGCGTTTTTTCATATAGTCTATTTTTTATGCTATTGAAATGCAAGCACTGATTTTACGATTTGTTTATAGTGTAGTGATGCGTTTGGCACTCAAATGGTTTGTCGGAGTAAAATTCGATAATGCTTCATTTTTACTAAATGAAAAACAATTCATCATTGTTGCGAACCATAATAGTCATTTAGATACGATGACATTAATGGCTTCCCTTCCGTCCAAAATTCTTCCGAAAGTAAAACCGGTTGCGGCGGCAGATTATTTTGGAAATACGAAATTGAAAGAGAAAATGAGTAATTATTTTATTAACACATTACTGATTTCTCGTTCGGAAGGCTCTAATGCCATTCGTCAGATGAAAAAAGCTTTAGATGAAGGATATTCTTTGATTGTATTTCCGGAAGGAACTCGTGGAAATCCGGATGAAGAGCAAGAATTGAAGCCGGGAATTGCATTATTATTATCTTTGTGTCCACAAATCAAATATGTTCCGGCGTACATGGTCGGAATGGGAAAAGCAATGCCTAAAAATGATAATTTGATAATTCCTTATGAATCGTCTTTGATTTATGGCGAGCCGCGACTTATTGAGTCGGAAGATAAAAAAGAAATTTTAAAACAATTAGAACAGGATTTTAAGATATTAAAAGAGAAAGTATCTGCTAATTAATAATTATAATGAAACAGTATTTAGATTTACTACAACGTGTCCTTTCGGAAGGAACAAAGAAAGAAGACCGTACCGGAACAGGCACAATCAGTGTTTTTGGGCATCAAATGCGCTTTAATTTAGCGGATGGTTTTCCGGTGCTTACAACAAAAAAACTTCATCTGAAATCAATCATATATGAACTACTTTGGTTTTTGCAAGGCGATACGAATATAAAATATTTGACAGAGCAAGGTGTACGTATTTGGAATGAATGGGCGGATGAAAAAGGCGATTTAGGACCGATTTACGGTTATCAATGGCGTTCTTGGCCGGATTATTCGGGAGGACATATTGACCAAATTACTGAAGTGGTAAATACAATTAAAAATAATCCAGATTCACGTCGAATTATTGTTAGTGCGTGGAATGTGGGGGATATTCCGCAGATGAAACTACCGCCTTGTCATTGCTTTTTTCAATTTTATGTAGCAGATGGAAAATTGTCTTTGCAATTGTATCAACGGAGTGCGGATATTTTTCTGGGAGTTCCTTTTAATATTGCATCTTATGCTTTGCTCCTTAAAATGATGGCACAAGTAACCGGTCTTGAAGCAGGTGATTTTGTTCACACTCTTGGAGATGCGCATATTTATACGAATCATTTGGAACAAGTGCAATTGCAGTTATCTCGAGATGTTCGTCCGCTTCCTACGATGAAAATTAATCCGAATGTAAAAAGCATATTTGATTTTCAGTATGAAGATTTTCAATTAGAAGGATATGAACCTCATCCACATATAAAAGGAATTGTTGCCGTATGATTTTATCTGTAATTGTAGCTATCGGAAAAAACAATGAAATCGGGAAAGGCAATGAACTCCTTTGTTATTTGCCTGCTGATTTGAAGCATTTTAAGGAGATTACAAATGGTCATACGATTATAATGGGTCGCAAAACATTTGAATCACTTCCTAAAGGACCGCTTCCCAATCGTCGAAATATTGTTATCAGCCGGAACAAAGATTTAAAAATTGAAGGGGCAGAAGTGTATTCTTCGTTAGATTATGCGTTAATTAAAACAATGAATGAAGAAGAAGTTTTCATCATCGGAGGGGCTCAGATTTACGAACAAATATTCTCAGATGCAGATAAACTCTACTTAACAAAAATTCATGCGGACTTTTCGGACGCAGATGTTTTCTTCCCAAAAATTAATTATCACGAATGGCGAGAAATCAGTCGAGAAGTACATCTTGCTGACGAAAAACATCCTTATTCGTTTACTTTTTTGGAGTATGAGCGATAAAATTTAGATATATTTGGATTTGCGGATAAACAAATAATTTGTATTTTTGCTGTTGATTTTCAACAATGAAAATTGGTCGCTAGATTGACAATTACGAAAAATAACCAAAATATTAAATTAATATGAAAACAGACGAAACTAAAATCTTATTTGCATTCTTTGAGAATCGTGCAAGAAAATTAGGGCGTTTTCAGCTGCGTAACTTGCTGAATATCATCAATAAATCCAAAGTTTCATGTGGCAAATGCTGGCGAAAATACAGCGTATCACTTTGCTGACGTCAGCAAGGTGATCTATCGATTAATCCCATAATTCCATCTTATTGTAAAGAGAAAATTAAATTATTTAACGATTAAAAATTATAAAACCAACCAAAATATTAAATTAATATGAAAACAAATGAAATCAAAACTTATTTGCATTCTTTATTCATGTATCCATTATTGCGTAACTTTTTGAATATCATTGATAAAGGGGAAGCGGCATGTGTGAATGCCGGAGAAAAAACAGCATATCACTTTGCTGACGTCGGCAAGGTGATCTATCGTTTAACCCAATAATTTTTCTTTACTGTAAAGAGAAAATTAAATTGTCCAATGATTAAAAATTATAAAACCAACCAAAATATTAAATTAATATGAAAACAAATGAAATCAAAACTTATTTGCATCCTTTATTCATGTATCCATTGTTGTGTAACTCCTTGAATGTCATCAACAAAGGGGGGATAGCATGTGTGAATGCCGGAGAAAAAACAGCATATCACTTTGCTGACGTCGACAAGGTGATCTATTGCCTCGAAAGATTTAAGGATTATAAAACCAACCAAAATATTTAGATTAATATGAAAACAAACGAAATTAAAAACTTATTTGCATCCTTTGAAAATCGTGCAAGAAAATCGTGGTATTCTCAGATGTGTAACTTGCTGAATGATATTGCTAAATCCAAAGCTTTATGCGTGAATGCTGGCGAAAAAACAGCGTATCACTTTGCTGACGCCAGCAAGGTGATCTATCGATTAACCCAATAATTTTTCTTTATTGTAAAGAGAAAATTAAATTATCCAACAATTAAAAATTATAAAACCAACCAAAATATTAAATTAGTATGAAAACAAACGAAATTAAAAACTTATTTGCATCCTTTGAAAATATTGTATGTGATTGTAATGGTGTTGAGTGCTGGAGAGCAAGAGAGCTACAACCTTTATTAGGGTATTCTCAATGGCGTAATTTTTCGAATATCATTGATAAAGCCAAAGATTCGTGTGTAAATGCTGGAGAAAACACAGCGTATCACTTTGCTGACGTCAGCAAGGTGATAGAGGCGGGAAAAGGAGCTAAACATGAGATAGATGACATTTTACTAACACGTTACGCCTGTTACCTTATCGCTCAAAATGGAGATAGCCGTAAAGAAGAAATTGCTTTTGCCCAAAACTATTTTGCCGTTCAAACAAGACGCGCAGAAATTGTAGAGCAACGAATATTAGACTATGAAAGAATCAAAGCTCGAGCTAAATTAGCTGAAACAGAAAAGGTATTATCCGGTGTTTTATACGAAAGAGGTATTGATAGTAAGGGATTTGCTATTATCAGGTCAAAAGGAGATAAAGCGTTGTTTAATTTGGATACAAGAGTGCTGAAAAAACGGATTGGGGCACCGGAAGGCAGACCTGTTGCTGATTTTTTATCTACAATAGGCATTAAAGCAAAAGACTTAGCATCAGAAATGACATCCGTAAATGTTCAAACCAAAAATTTATATGGAATGAATCCTATTGAAAAAGAACACGTTGACAATAATAATGCGGTAAGAGCGGTACTTGTTAACAGAAATATAATACCGGAACACCAACCTCCCGCAGAGGATATAAAGAAAGTTGAAAAAAGATTGAAAAATGAAGAGAAAAAGCTCAAAAAATAACACTCGACAACTGTTGCTTAGATAGGGATAAAAAATTACTCCGTTTCGTGAAATTTCATAAAACGGAGTAATTTTTATTCTTCAAGGCATTTCATTAATTTGCCGGAACGAGTGGGGCTTTTTTGAAATTATCAACACGGTCACTTTGAATCTGCATATCTTCAAACAAAATAGCATTCGGAGTGATGATTGTCATTAAATTGCCTCTAATTACATTATGAATCAATTCTTTATCGGAAACGCCGGCAATCTTTTTGAAGATTTGTGAGTCTACATTATTAATGACTGCCGACCGAATACGCTTTTCAGAACCATCTGCAATACTGATTTGATAAAGCTCAGTTGGGTAGGAGCCGGAACTATTCGCATCGCGCACAATATAAGCATATTCATATCCTTCCTCTGCCGCTTTCTTTAGCAAATCAGCTTTTAAATCCTCATAACTTTTGGTTCTAGTATCTGATAATCGGATAACACCCGCGTTGAGATTTGTGGATAATCCTGCGCTAATAAGAGCGTGCCCATTTGAATGAGGAACCTTAGGCGTTGGAATACGGTCACTCAATAAAGTTTTTAGAATACCATTTTCTACCAAAGTTATTTTAGCCGGAGGAATCACTCCCTGTCCGTCAATAGGAGCATAACCTAATAATTTTGTGCCATTATATTCTTTTGTACCCGTTAAATCTTCAATCGTGATTTCTTTCGCTGTAATTCGCTTATCCATCATTTCCTCTAAACCATTTCCACCATAAGAAAAACCGCTTGCCGTTAACGGTTTTCGTTGAGCCGTTAGGGAAACTTCTCCCCAAAAGAAATTAGAATAGAAAACTTCGGGAACAGCTAATCCTTCAAATAATATAGGTCCGGAATAAGATTCTTTCATTTTGGGAGCCTGCATATTTTCAATGAATTTTTTAGATAAATCCCGACATTTTTCCTGCATTTTTTCAAGAGAAGGTAATTCATTCGGATGAGAATAAACATCAGAAAAAGAGGACCTTAAATCTTCTCCTTCACTTGTTTTTCCGGACACAACTCCATCAACATAAACAAATGCCAAAGGATAAGTGAATTCGGTACCTTCTGTATTATAAAAATAGATTGTCGCATCAATGAGTTGAACCGCAAAATTAGATTCCAAAACTTCCGGATAATTATTAAATACAGAAGATGCAGCTTTGACGTATTCTTCGTATTTAGATTTGTCAAAAACGAAATCTTGTTTCGGTAAATCGTGCATTTTAACAACCGGAGTTTTGTCCCAATCGGGAAGCTCTAAATCTTTTGCCGGAATATTCAATTGCTTGATTGTAGCTATTTTTTGTTCGTAAATTTCCGCAGCATTTTTGTAAACAGCATCTAAATCCTTCCAAATGGTATAGCGAATACCTTTTTCATCATTATCAAGTGTCGGAGAACCATCATAACCGGAAGAACCGCCTGTTGAGCCGTGAAAATTTTCATCTGTACATTGATAATCTCCAATGAGTAATCGAACTCCCGAAGACCGATTGCGATTAAAATCGGAAGAATTCAAGCTCCCGTGAGAAGCCGATGCAGATAATTGATTGATTTCTCCAATACTATACGAAATGAAGAATGGCGGTTGTAAGCCATCCATTTTCAAATGACTTAGTCCTCGATTAACTTCTTCTTTTATCGCTTTGAAGATTATTTCGCTTTCGAGTAAATTAGGATTGATAGTGCTAACTTCAGGCTTGGATAATAAAGGCGGTTGCGTTTGACTTTTCGGTCTTTTTTGTGTTTCGATTTGTTTTACAAACAGAGCAGGAGCAACACAAGAAACAGGAATACCACCGGATTCCGCGCCGCAAGTTCCATTGAATACGGCATATTGACTTCCACAAGCTTCAATTTGCGAAAACATAGCTAATGGCGTTCCAACCATATCTACTCCTCGAACCAACTCATCCGGTCTCCCGTCCGTATAAATTCGATATACAACCAACGGAGTTACATTAAACGAATTGGGCGAATAACGACTGGTGCTCGTAAAACCACCTGAAACATCTTTGAAATAATAAGCATATTCTTTTCCCTGAGATTTGGCTTCCTTGCGCAATTTCTTCATTAAATCGTCATCTGAAAAGCGTTGACTGCTTTCAATCAACATATTCGATTGTCGGGAAATGGGAGAATAACCAACAGCAGCCCGTCCATGTCCATTCGATTGAGAAAAACCTTCAATTGGAGTTCGGCTCATCAAGAAGTTTTTAAGCGTTCCTTTTTCGACCACATTTACTTTTTGCGCAATAATCCCTTCGTCATCAAAAGAATAAAAACCGGCCAATGGAGCTCCTTTATAATATTTAACAGTCGGGTCAAAAGTGACAGAAAAATGTTTGGGAAGTACTCTTTCGCCAATTTTCTTTTTGAACGTTTGGGCATCCATTTCTTGTTTCAAGCGAGAACCTTCGACACGATGTCCGAAAATTTCATGAAAAAACACACCTGCTGCTTCTGGAGAAAGAATTGCCGGTCCGGTAAAAGATTCTACCACCGGAGCTCTTTTTAATGCAGAAAGCGTTTGACTCATTTCTCGCGCGATTTCTATAATTTCCTCATCGGAAGGTAATTCGTCTAATGAAAATCCCATCCAAGATTTAGAAAGAGGTAAATACATTCCGTCATCCGCTAAAACATCGGCAGATAGAAATAATTGAAATGTAACAGCATTTTCAGCCATTTCACGACCTTCTGTATCGATGAATATTTTTCTGGAAAGATTTGCTGAAATGTAAGCATATCCATCTCGAATTTCGTCGTTTTCATCGAATATAGCAGAATATTTGCGAACCTTGTTTTCCAAAAAAGGGGGGTAGATATTTAACTCTTCCCAAGAAATGGGCTTTTCGTAATAATTGACAACCGATTCTTTGGAAAAATCGGCCGATTTGTCTTCTTGTTCCACTTTAACCGCGATATTCGCCTTTACTTGCTCGTAGGTTTGAATTGCATCTTTATAAAGCGCATCAAATTGTAACCAAATGTAATTTTTGAGCAGTTTTGTATTTTCTTCATACGGAGTATAAGTTCCTGTAATTTCAGCACCGTGAGAGCTTCCCCAGCCTGATTCTCTGATTTCACGGGAATTATCCAACTCGTAATCTCCCACTCTCAACGAAGTCGTTAAAATATGGTATGGCGAATTGAGAATTGCCGGAGATTGAAGTCTTCCTAAATTGGCCGCTGCACTAATGGATTGCCCTTGGTCTATTCGAACAAAGCCATAATAAGCCGGAATCGGCTGGTTTTTCAGGACATCGAAATTTCGATTCAATTCTGTTTTTATTGTTTCAAAAATAGCATCTTGTCCCGAACACAAAAAAGTTCCCGAACACAGGAACAAAAAGAAATATAAAAAGCGTTTAGTCATTATCTATTGTTATTATAATTATTTAATGAACGACAAATATAAGAATATGTTATAGATTATTCAATTTATTACTACCTTAGCACTCAACAATTAATAAAAAATAAGATATGAAGTTCTATTTACTAATTTTAGTTATAGTTATGTCTCTAATTCCTATTCAAGCTCAGAATTTTGACTTAAAGTGGAATGAAATTGAACAATTAGAAGCTCAATCTCTCCCTAAATCAGCTTTAGAAATAGTGAATCAAATTTATCAAGAAGCATTAGATACAAAAAATAGTCCAGAATTGATAAAGTCAATTATTTTTCAATTAAAATATGAAATCACAATTGATAGTAGTCAATCGTTTGAGCGAATTTTGGAAATAGAAAAATTGGCAGAAACGAATGGGAATAAAGTAGAGCAAGCGTTGCTTTATTCATTCTTGGCGGGACTGTATCGTAATTTTCATGTGGCAAATTCTTACTATATTAATCAGCGAACCGCAATCGCAGGATATGTTCCTTCCGATATAAACGAATGGTCGGGAAATATTTTTATACAGAAGATTACGGATTTTATAAATTTGTCTTTACTGCCTGAAAAAGAATTGCAGAACACAAATATATTGGATTACAAAGCAATTCTGATAGAAGGAAATGCTTCTCGAAATATTCGTCCGACTTTGTATGATTTTCTTGTTCATAACGGAATCAATATCTTGGATGAATTAATCAGAAATTATCAAATTCAAGATTATTTTCTTCAGACTAAAATTTTCAATAAAGATTATTTTCTTCCGGCAGAAAAATTTATAGGATTGAAAATCGATGCAGATACTTACGATTTAGCTCCACAAATTCTGAAATTATATCAGCAATTATTGGCTTTTCATTTAAAAGAAAAGAATGAGGTCGCGCTAATGATGATTGATTTTGAGCGTTTGGATTTTGTAAGAGACAATTCTCAAAGTGAAGAAACGGAAATAGATTATTTGAATGCGCTGATTCATATGAAAAAGCAATACGCAAAAGTTGATTTTTGTGCTGAGATTTTATGTAAGGAAGCGAATTATTATTTCCAGAAAGCAAACCGGGATAGAAAAAATTATTCCGAACAGGCCAAAAAAGCGTATGATATTTGCCTCGAAGGAATTGAAAAGTATCCCAATTATGAACGAATCGCTATTCTGAAAAATTTATTAAATGAGATTGTAGAAAAGACTTTATCGGTTCAGACAGAAAATGTTGTTTATCCGGGCGAAGAACTTAATTTGGAAATTAAGTATAAAAATCTGGATAAACTGACTGTTGAAATTTACAAAATTGATGCGCCGGTAAGTATTTATCGACAAGACTGGGAACGAAAAGGACAATATAAAAACAAAGGAACATTAATTCATAAGCAAGATGTAAATCTAATCAATGAATTTCCTTATTTGAATTCAGATACTACCATTCGGATTCCAATGAAAGAATTAGGGAATTACGAGTTTGTTATTTCCAGAAATATAAGCGATGAAGAACTTTTAAATCATCAATTTTCGGTAAGTCGTTTGGCAACAGTTTCCCGAGGGGTTGATAATACGAGAGAGTTTTTAGTTGTTGATAGAAATTCGGGAAAGCCGATTGAAGGCGCAAACATCAATTTTTACAAAAAAACAAGAAACGGATTTTGGCGATATTTAGATAAATATGTAACGACCAATTCTCTCGGATTGGCTTTGGGAGACGGAGATTCGGATGTTGTTGCATATAATGCCTCTTTTGGAAATGATTCAGCTTTGGTTACATCTGGTGTGCCTTGGGTTCCGACTTATCGTTCAACTCCGAATATACGACAAGTATTGAATTTGTTCACAGATAGAAGCATATATCGTCCGGGACAAACGGTGTTTTTCAAAGGAATTGCTTACAATCCGAACAAAGATATTCAAGAAGTGATTCCGAACAGGCAATATACAATCACATTAAGAGACGCCAATTATAAAGAAGTTGCTACTAAAACTTTCACAACCAATGAATTTGGCTCTTTTAGCGGAGAATTTCTTATTCCACAAGGAGTAATGAATGGCCGTTTTTCGATGCAATCAGACCAAGACGGAGGTCGTATTTCGTTTCGTGTAGAAGAATATAAACGTCCGACTTTTGATATCTTGTTTCGTGAAAATGATAAAGCTTATCGTTTTGGCGATAAAGTTGTTATTCAGGGAGATGCAAAAACATTTTCAGGAATCAACCTTCAAGATGTTGATGTTCAATATCGAATTACCAGAAGAAGCGATTGGTTTTCGCGCATTTGGCGGTCGCCGGTTCAAGTAGCCGAAGGAAGTGTTAAAACGAAAGAAGATGGTAGTTTTGAAATCAGCTTTGTGCCGGAAAAATCTTTCCAAGATAAAGATTTGCAAAATATTTCGTATGCTTATCAAATAGAGACAATTGTAACTGATACCAACGGCGAAACTCAAAGTCGTCAAACCCAAATTCGGATTGGAGATTTGTCTGTTTATTTGGTGACTGAGAAATTAGAAGAGCTTGTAGATAAAGAGCATTTGTCTCCAATAACAATTAATGCGTTTAACTTATCCGGAGTTTCGATTCCACTAAATGGAAAATGGGAAATTTACAGTTTAAATGCAGCCGATAAAAATCAATTCGATTTAAATCCTGAAGATTGGGAACAAAATAAGTTAATTACTTCCGGAAGTTTTAGTTCGAAACAAGAATTGACTTTAGATAAATTGAAATCCCTTGCATCCGGTCGTTATCGCTTTGTTGCAAAAGCAAATGACAGCGAAGGAAGAGAAGTGCAAACGCAGCAAGATTTTACATTATATTCGCTAAAAGATAAACGACCTCCTGTTCGGGTTTACGAATGGATGAAACCCGTTAAAACAGAATGTCTTGTTGGCGAAAAAGCAGAAATATTTTATGGCTCATCTGCGAAAGGAGTGTTCGTATTATATGAGATATTCAAGGATGAAAAGAAATTGTCTGCTACCCGTTTTGTCTTGAATGATGAAATACGCAAAATAGAAATTCCTTATTTGGATTCTTACGGCGATGTAATTAGCGTTTGTTTTACTTTTGTGAAAGACAAAAAAGTATTTATAAAAGACATCCCAATTGTGCAAAAACAGCCGGACAAAACACTTACTTTGTATGCGGATGTTTTTAGAGATAAATTACTTCCCGGACAAAAAGAAGAATGGAAAATATCGATAAAAGATGCAGACAAAAAGAATGTTTCGGCTGAATTATTAGCGGCTATGTATGATGCCTCTTTAGATAAAATTTTGCCTCATTCATGGACTTTTTCTCCAATAAGACAAATCAATATTTGGAATCCGTATAATCAACGGGGAAATGAGTTTAATACTTCTAATAATTCCTTGAATTATCTGGAAAGAGGATTAGATGTTCCTTTTTTCTCTTTTGATTCCTTTAATTGGTTTGGGGCTGACACCTATCACAATACGCAGTTGGAAGTAAGGAGTACGGCTAAGAGTGAAATTTTTTCCTCTTATGAAAACTCAACAGATTACGCGTTTCTGACAAATCACTCTGTTCGATTGGAAGCCAAAGACGAAACTTCCGGTGGTGGAGACGTTCAGCAAGAAGTTCAAATTCGTCAGAATTTCAGCGAAACGGCATTCTTTTATCCGCAACTAAAAACTAACGAATCTGGAGAAACATTAATCGCATTTACCGTTCCGGAAAGCAATACTTCGTGGAAATTTATGGGATTAGCTCACACCAAAGACTTGAAATACGGTCGAATTTTGAAACAAGCTGTTAGCCAAAAGAAATTGATGATTACACCGAATATTCCGCGCTTCATTCGCGAAGGCGACCAAATGAGTGTTATGTCTAATATTTCCAATCTTTCAGATGAAGCCATTTTAGGAACAGTTATTATCGAATGTTTTGACCCGAATACAAATAAAACGAACATAATTATTCCAAACGCTCAAAAGGAATTTGCGATAGAAGCGGGCAAAACGACTTCTGTTACTTGGACATTTGATGTTCCTTCCGGAATAGAGATGACCGCTTTGAAAATTGTTGCAAAATCCTCAACATTCAGCGATGGCGAACAACATTTGATTCCTGTTTTGCCGAATCGAATGATGGTAACGGAAAGTCTTCCGTTAAATGTTTCGGGAGGAGAAACGCGAACATTTATGTTTGATAAACTAACAAACCATAATTCATCCAGTTTGGAAAATTATCGTTTAACTTTGGAATTTGCAAGCAATCCGATTTGGTATGCTATTCAAACATTGCCGTCTGTTACAGCACCTCAAACGGACAATGTTTTGTCTTGGTTTGCAGCATATTATTCCAATTCATTTGCGACTCATATTGCAAAATCAACTCCTAAAATCAAACAAATAATTGATTCATGGGTGAAACAAGGCGGTTCTAAGGAAACATTACTTTCTAATTTAGAGAAAAATCAAGAACTAAAAACGGTATTGTTAGAAGAAACACCTTGGGTTTTAGAAGCCAAAAATGAATCGGAACAAAAGCAACAATTAGCTTTATTGTTTGATTTGAATCGAGCGGCTAACTTAAATACACAGGCTTTGGATAAATTGAAATCTTTTCGACGAGCAGATGGCGGTTGGTCTTGGTTCAAAGGAATGAGCAGCAGTGTTTCGATTACGCAATGGATACTTTATGGATTGGGAGAAATGGCTCAACAAAACTTGATTTCGTTGGATGATAGAGAACAACTCGAATTTCATGCTATAGATTTCATTGATAGGGAAATAAAACGACATTACGATGAATTGAAGAAAAATAATCCGAATTGGGAAAAAACACAAAACATTTCTACTTATCCATTGGAATATCTCTTCGTTCGGTCTTTTTATAAAGGCATTCCTTTGGGAAAAGCGGAAGAAGCAGCTCATTTTTACACGAATTTGGTAGAACAATATTGGGCAAAAAATACGAATTTGTATGAGCGCGCCATTGCGGCGATTATTATGCAGCGAAAAGGAAATACAAAAGTTGCTCAAGCAATTATTAAATCGTTAAGAGAACACGCCACCAATAAAAAGGATTTAGGAATGTATTGGGCGAATAATAATACTTCTTCGTTCATGACCCAAAGTGCGACGAGTATTCATACTTTTATTATGGAGGCTTTTTACGAAGTTGGAGCTTCCGAGAAAGAAATGGATGAAATGAAACTTTGGCTCTTGAAACAAAAACAAACACAGTTGTGGGAAAGCGTTCCGGCAACCGTAAATTCGATTAATATTTTATTAAAAACAGGAACCAATTGGCTCGAAAGCGAGGGAAAAGTAAACATTCAATTGGGAAATAAAACAATTAATACGAATCAAAAAGAGCTTGGAACCGGATATTTAAAAGAAGTTGTTGAAGCTCCTTCAATTACCGCAGATATGAATAAAATAACTGTATCGAAAGAGGATGCAGGTCCGGCTTGGGGAGCAATTTACTGGCAATATTTTGAAAATTTAGACAAAATTACTTCTGCAAAAACGGAATTGAATGTGGAAAAAATGCTTTTTGTTGAGAAAACTACTTCAACAGGAAAATCATTAGTTCCGGTTACAGAAAATAATCCATTGAAAATAGGAGATAAAGTAACCGTTCGATTAACTGTTCGGACAGAAAGAGATTTGGAATTTGTGCACTTAAAAGATATGCGCGCATCTTGTTTTGAACTGGTAAATCAGCTTTCCGGAACTCAGTGGAAACAAGGTTTGATGTATTATCAATCGCCAACAGATGTATCCATGAATTTCTTTTTCTCGGCAATGCCGAAAGGAACGTATGTTTTTGAATATAATTTATATGTAAGAACGGCCGGAAATTACTCAAATGGAATTACAATGGTGCAATGTTTGTATGCACCGGAATATGTATCTCACACGTCAGGAGAGCGAGTTATCGTAAATTAATTAAAAAAAATAGTTATCGTTATGAAATTGAGAAATTTATCTTTAAGTTTGTTGTTCTCACTTATCTTTATTGGATGTGAACAAAAACGAGAGTTCGAAGAAGTAGTAGAATGGGTTTCTACAACCAATTCAGCCCAATGGATTGAAAATCCTGAGTTATTATTAAAAAAATCAAATGCTCAAACTCCTGATGTAGAAATATATCCAACGGAATATCTTCAGAACATTGACGGATTTGGCGCTTGTTTTAATGAATTGGGTTGGACTTCGCTTGCTTTGCTTTCAGAAGAAGATAGAAATGAAATTATGGCAGAATTATTTTCTCCGGGGAAAGGTTTGAATTTCAATGTTTCAAGAATGCCGGTCGGCGCAAATGATTTTTCATTAAATTGGTATTCATACGATGAAGTAAAAGATGATTTTTCATTAGAACATTTCAGTATTGAAAACGATGAAAAAACACTGATTCCTTTTATTAAAAAGGCAAAACAGTATAATCCCGATTTGAAAATTTGGGCTTCTCCTTGGTCGCCTCCTACTTGGATGAAATACAATAATCATTATGCTTGTCGTCCGGATGAAAACGTAAACGATTTGCTTGGAGACCCAACTACGGATTTAGAGGGAACAAATATGTTTATTCAAGAAGATAAATACATGGAAGCTTATGCGAAATATTTTGGTAAATTTGTTGATGCATACGCAGATAATGGAATTTCGATTTATAGCGTGGCTCCTCAAAACGAATTTAATTCTTGTCAAAATTTTCCGAGTTGTACTTGGACAGCGGCTTCCTTAGCAAAATTTATCGGGCAATTTTTAGGTCCGGAAATGGCACCGCGCAATGTGGCAGTTATGCTAGGAACTATGGAAAGGCCTAATGTTTTGCTGTTAGATACAATCTTGAATGATTCTTTTTGTAAAAAATACATCACAAGCATCGGTTTTCAATGGGCTGGTAAAGATGCAATTCCGGCTGTTCATGAAAAATATCCGCAATTCAAATTGTATCAGACAGAACAAGAGTGTGGAGACGGACGAAATGATTGGCAGGGTGCTGTTTATTCTTGGAATTTGATGAAACATTATTTTTCTAATGGATGCAATATTTATAATTATTGGAATATCTCTTTGGAAAAAGGCGGAATTAGTCGCTGGGGATGGGCGCAAAATTCATTAGTTGTTGTAGACCCGGAAACAAAAGAATACGAATTCAGTTATGAATTTTATGTAATGAAACATTATAGTCACTATATTCTTCCGAATGCTAAACGAGTGAAAACAAGCGAGAATAAAGATGTTTTAGCCTTCAAAAATGCAGACGGCAGTCTTGTTATTATTGCCGGAAATTTCACGAATGAAGATAAAACAGTAAAAATAAAAGTTGGAAATCAACTGATTGAACCACAGATAAAAGCAAATTCTTTTAATACATTTAAAATTTCGGTTCAAACGAATTTATAGATTTCGAGTTAGGGATAGTTTAAATATTTTGTGGCATCTCGATAGTATTTTGTGGCACCTCGCTGGCCTCGCTGGCCTCGCTGGCGCGGATTTGCAATCCGTGCCTTTATATCTGTTTGGCACGGATTGCAAATCCGCGCCAGCGAAGTGCCGTAAAATATTTAAACCCATTTGCTCTGTTAAAGAGAAGTTGAATCTCTATTATTGTGAATAGAAAACATTAAATTTGTTCCCATGATCTATCAAGAGCATCAACCTCATTGCCAACTGCTCCCTTTTATCGAAACTTACTGGACAAGTAGTGGTTTTGCTGAAGGACAAGAAGTATTTCGAATTTTGCCCGATGGTTGTGTTGATATTTTGTTTTCTTTTGTTGAAAGTCCAGTCGAAAACGGATTAACGCCATTTATTCCTTATATTATCGGAACAATGACGAGTTATTCGAATGTGTATTACAATGGGCATGTAAGTATGCTGGGCATTCGTTTTAGACCTGCGGGAATCACAGCATTTACTCGCGTTTCGATTGATTCATTTACCAATCAACGAGTGGATATAAATCTCGTGGAAACTTTATTTGATGCTGCGTTTTATGACTTTTTATCTGAAAAAAAATCGACAATAGAACGGATAAGGCACATTAATACTTATTTTCTTCAGAAACTCCCATTCGCATTCCAGCCGGAGCAACAAATTGTTTGTGCTGTAGATTTAATTCGGGCAACGAAAGGACAGTTATCATTAGCCGAAATCGCGAAAAAAGTTTGCTTATCGCCTCGCCATTTTGAACGAAAATTTAAATCTGCAATAGGAGTGACTCCCAAAATGTTTAGCAAGATTGTTAAGTTTGAGAGCGCTTTGGCTTTTCTCAAAGAACATAAAAACGAAAGTGTTTTTTCTGTGGCGATTCATTGCGGTTATTATGACCATGCTCATATAACGAAAGATTTTCAAATGCTATCCGGCAACACACCTTCCTCCTTTCGAAAATAATAAAGTCGTTTTTTTACACAACAAACGACCAATTCCCTTTGTATTTTTGCATCAAAAAATGAAGAAACAGTGTGTAATAATTGTAATTCTATGGGTATTCTTGTCTTCTGCAAATGCTCAACAAAACAATAAAAATATGAATTATCAAACATTATCTCCAAATATTGGAGTGAAAAGCGTGAGTGAAACAGTAAATTTTTATACTGAAGTATTAGGTTTCAAGCTTGTGATGAATGTTCCGGAAACCGGAGATTTAGTTTGGGCAATGGTTGCCGCGGATAATGTCTCTTTTATGTTTCAAGAAATGGAAAACTTGCAAGAAGAATATCCTTTTCTGAAAGGTCGGGCTGAAACAGCAACTCTCTCTTTCTATATAAAGTTGAAAGACATGAGCAAGCTATACGATAAAGTGAAAGATACCGAATATTTGGTGAAAGAGCTTCACAAAACTCCTTATGGTATGGACGAATTTATTTTGCAGGACAATAACGGTTATATTCTCACATTTGCAGAGGGCGACCTATTATATTGAAGGACAAAAAGAAATTTCCCAATGTCAACCCGCATACAAGTGTCCTGAAGGGGGCTTTCGCTCACGCCTGTTACCGCGCTTTGCGAAGCCCCCTTCAGAGCAATGTCATTCAGTTAAGAGTTAAACGACTGTATTTGAGGACTGAAAGTTCGTTTTAATTGACTACGTCGAACGTTGTTTCAGCCCAACGCAACGCTTGCCATTGGGCTGAACTAAAACGGGCTTTCAGCCCTTGACTTTCAACATGTTTGCCCTTAACTAAATGACATTGCCCTTCAGGGGGTTGGGGGCACGACTTTTTAGACAACCTCTTATGAAAAACAGACTTATTCCTTAATTTTTATCCTTATTCTTCTCCTGTTTAGATATAAACAAGAAGGAAATTATCTTGCTAATTTTTTTGCGCCATTTTATTATGCAACAATAAATTGCAGCCAAAACAACCAAAGGAACAAGTCCATTTCCGAGGGGTGCAAAAACAGCAACCCCGGTATTGCTTGTTACTCCACTTCCATTCGGATTGTCATCTTTCCATTCTTCATTTCTGTCATTACTCTGAATATGGTCTTCTGAAAGCAATTGCTCATAAAGTGTATTCTCCTGTTGTTCTGATTGAGAATATAATTCAAATGCGAATAAATTTTGTCTGCTCGCAAAGAAAAACGAACAGAGAGATAAAATGATAACTAAATATTTCATATTCTATTGTTTTACGATTATTTTAATTGTTTGATTTCTGTTTCCTCTCATTTTTAGGATATACACTCCTGAAAGATATTTATGATGAATCTCTATTTGTTCTTTTGTTACAGTTTGCATATCGAGCTTTTGTCCGCTAACATCAAACAGCTCAATCGTGCTGCCCCAATCTGTTTCCGAAAAACCTTCTACAATAATGGTATTGTTTGAATCATAGGCATATATCTTCTTTTCTTCATCTGTGATATTTGTCAAAATATTTGTCGGATGTTGGAAATGAACCACAAACCGATCTATTCTATCAGTCGGATTTGAAACCGTTTTATAAAGCATATTGGGTGTTATCTCTTCCCAAACATTCAATAAACGGTCTTCAAGCCACATTTCCTTGATTCGATTTTTTGTATTGAGCCGCAATCCTACTATTTGTATGGGCTGAGGCTGGGAAGACGGAATGTGATATATCGCCAAAGAACGTGTTGATTCTATCGGTAAAAATTGCACCGATAGCGGTTTTCCCGAAGCATCTTTGGTGTATATCTGGCTTGCTAGACTTTGCTCGAAATCTTCGTTGAATGTATTTGTTGATCGCAATCCATTCTCGTTATTGCCGGATGTGCTGATCAAACGCTCAACATTGCTGTAATTTATATTGCCTTTTATCTCTTGTTCTGTTCTTAGGACAAAACTGACACGATCGGTCGTGTTTGTTGACAAATCTCTGACTTCAAGAATGAAATCATCTTGACGGCGATTATCGACAGATGTATTTCGCAGAAAGCGTGTTGTTCCCATGACTTGTTCGCTTGCCGGAATGGTAATTGAAGTGTTTTCTGCTGTTGGGTAAGCCCTAACCACAAACATTTGCAATGGAGCAATGGATGTTACTCCCGGCATATTGTCATTGTCGACATAAGTGCCTCCATCGCGCATTGCCACTTGATAATTGTATGTATATCGACTATATCGAGGATCTTCCATTAATTCAGCTACACTATTCGGCGCGAGTATCCATACCCGATTGCGCAATTGTGGTTGTGTCGACAAATCGTCCGCCTGAATATTCCATGTATTTTGAGCTTCGTCATTTCCCAATAACTTGTCGATATTCAAGGGACTTGTAAAAGGATTAGACAAGTAGTTGAATCCCACAGATAAAGGAACAACTACATCTGTTGTATTTAATTCCTCGTTTTGATAAGCTTCAACATTTGGGTCGTCTCCAAAGAACTGATTATTCGGTGCGTTTTTTGAAAATGCGCTCCGATTGAATTGGTAAAAACCCGTTGACCGTTGATTGAATGATACATTTGCAAATTCATCCAAAGCAGGATAGTTTTGCTCTTCCGATCCTCTAAGATCTATTCCTACAACATATCCTTTTCCGGCTTGCATCGTTAATCGCGGGTCGATAATGGGCGAATTAGCCAAAAATCCGGCAGGAGATGGTTGCAACAATGTATTGAATGTAAAGTAATCCGAACGTATTTCCTTAAACGGGGAACCAAAGCCAATGATGCTTTTTTCGGTGCGTTTTCCTTCGTTAGGAACTTTGAGATTTACCTGTATAAATCCTCGATCGTTGATGTCTTTTTCCGCCCATTGTTCTTTGATATAAATGATTACCCCTTGTACGAGTAAATGAGCCAATACTGTTTCCTGATCGTTATTTACATTTGCATCTCCATCAATTTGAGGTTGAGCAATTTCAGAATCGACAATTAGCCATCCTTTAGTTAGTACGATGTGCTTTGTTTTTATCGCTAATCGCGGGTCGATAACGATATGCTTGTTGTTATTAATGTCCAAATGAGGGAAATCAATGTAATTATGCAACTTAGATGGCGTATTGGAAATATTGGTTCCCGAAGTAGTTATCCGTTGCAAAGTATTGGCGCAAAATTCAATAACGCCCTCTCGATTGGAGGCCGGAGAAACAAATACGTTTCCGTCCATTACATCGTTGATGAAATCGCCGAATAATTTCACTCGAGTATTCTCCAATTCAATTTGGCTTGTTTGCTCTTTGTTGCCGGAAGCCTGCATACTTCCTTCAATATAAAGGCTAGTTCTATTTATGGCTTCTCCTTTTACGGCTATCATTCCTTGGTTGTGCATGACGACCTGAGAGAATAGCGAAATAGACAAACAACTTAGATATATTATAATTAAATTAATCTTTTTCATACCTGTTGTTAAGTAATAAATGATAAGTAATAAGTGGTAAGCACTCAGCCTTACTCGTTCGCTCCGTTTTTATTTTCGTTAGAAAATTTTGTTTAGCTGGTGGATTTAAATGCTGCGATTATTCAAGTTTTTCGATAAAAATGCTGACTCTGGCTGGAACTTCGGGGATATTTCCCTCTTGTGGAAGGTATTTATTTGCATTAAGAGTCAATCGATATACTTCTCGGGTATTATGCAAAATGAAAGTTGCAGTTGCAATATCCCTGTTGTGTAGATTAATATCTCCGGAAGCCTTGTCTGTTTGAACGCGATTGCCATCATAAGTAAAGTAATACCAGTTTCTATCACTGCTGGCAATCTGCCCATATATTCCTATAAAATTTCCACCTTTCCCATGCTTAGTATATTGGTAAGTTAGATGTGTATTTTCTAATGTTCGAAATTCCATGAAATCTTCGTCTGCGCCCGTACCGTCTGAACCATAATATCTGACTTGAAGATTGCCTAATGTTGTAATAGATTCTGCTCTATTTGCATCAGAATTGGGTTTTACATTTATTCTTTTGCGCACATATTCTATTGTTTTTACTTCCATATCGCTTTCGCTTTCGAAGTAGATGGTACATTCCTTTCCCTCGAAATTTACGGTTAATTCAATTGAATTGGCATCGGGAGTTCCTGAAACTCTGTAATACAACAGTCCTTGACCAATATTCAGACTGCCTTCTAGTCTTTCTATCGTCAAACCATTGACTTCATATGTGCGATTTAAATAATCCATGCCATTCCCTCCTATATAGGGTATGGTAAGTATTCCGGAATACGCAGCTCCTGCCTCAATTCTAGCAGGAAATAGCTTTGCTTGTTCACAAAGTAGTTCGTCAATAGAAGGCGGTAATACCACTCTTTTGACAAAAGACCTCCATTTTGTCCCGTCCCAGCTATACAGACCTTCGAAAAAATCATTTTCTTCCGACAGATTGTAGACAATCAGTCCTTTGTGTTCTATCTTCAACTTATTCCTGTTATCGGTATATTCTTTTATCTCCTTGCCTTCTGTTCCAAACATTGGATACAGTTCATGTTCATTAGAGAGCATGACACGAGGGAAAAGAACTCCTTTGGTTGAATTTTCAGATACATAATCATTTTGTTTCAAGTCGAGCAAAGCTCCTTTTGCTGGAGGAAAACCACTTCCTATTGTAACTTGTGCAATGGTATTGGTTGCGAACAACAACAGCAAACAGCAGATATAAAATCCTATTCTATTCATAATTTTTTAATTTGTGATTATACTGTTTTTTATATACAAATTTATAGAACTGAATATATAAGAGAGGATATATCGTAAAATATGCAATGTTCAGGATTGTAAAAATAGACCATATCGTAAAAAATGGTTGCAATTTGTCTGATAGATAGTGTATTAAGAGATGCAGGTGTTTTGTCGATATTGTGATAATATTTTAATCATTATTGATGCAAGTATCCTTAAATGTCATAAATTTGCAGTCTATATGGATGTTGCTTTATTGATTAAAATATTAATATTCTCTATACCTGTCTTTACTGCAGTTACGTGTGCATTGATAATGGTATTGGCGAAATTTGACAATTTGTCTCGGTCGGAACAGAAAGCTAAAAAGATTTTGATGATTTACTTTATCTTTAAATCGTATATTTGGCTCTCATTTATTTTGTATTCATTTGACCATTCTTTTCTTGTTCTTCTCACGCCTTTATCTTATTTAGCCTACTTTCTGTTACAAGCGTTGTTTTACCGTTTTGTGTATAATTTGACCAAATCGGAAGAGCGAAAAAGTTTTCCTGTTTACCACTATGCTGTTGCAGTCTTTTTGTTTATCATCTTTCAGGTATGGACTTTGGTTATTCCGGAAGAAAATACAAGCTATATCGCTGATTATTCCTCTTTTAATACAGTGCAAAATAAGTATGTCTTGTTTTCTTTGTTGAATGAATTAATGAAGATATTGCGGGTTTTATACGCTATTTTTTACATGGTGCTTTCTTGCAACTTGATATATTTCTCTTTGCGGAGTACAGAGAAAAAGAGAACTAAACGAGTTTCGTGGCTGTATTATGTCATGTTTGTTTATGTCATAACAACACTCTTTTCGATTAGTGGTTTTTTTGGTAATCTGTCTAAATCACATAACGAGTTGATTGCATTGCCGGTTATGCTTTTGGAGGCTTCTCTGCATTTGCTACTGCTTTATAACATCATACATGAGAATATTTTATTGAAAATTCCTGATGTCAGAAATAGAGAGCAGCTCAACAAAATTCGATTCGAGGAATATATGCATCGTAGAAAACCCTATCTCAATCCTGATTTCAAACTTGCCGAGTTAGAAACCGTTTTTTGTACGAATAGAAATTACATTTCTGCATTCATCAATAACAGTTACGGCGTGAATTTCAATCGACTTGTAAACCGTTATCGGCTTTCGGAATTTGAAGAGCTAGCCAAGACGGAAGGATGCCGGAACAAGACGATTGCCCAAAGAGCTTCAATGGCAGGATTTGGCTCGTATAATAATTATCTGCGCGCAAAACAGCAGGAAAGTGAAAGTAACCCGTCAAATGAAATAGTATGAAGAGTCTGACAGATTTATTAATGGTCATTAGTTTTGCGGCGCCTTTGTCGTCGGCACTAACTTGTATGATATTGCTAATCGTTCGCTATTCTGAAAAAGATAAGTATGGTAAAACAAAGCACAGCAAACTGTTGATTTTGTACTTCTTTGTTCTGTCGCTTGTTTGCGCTCTTGTTCTCTTCAATTTGTATCATGTTTCTTCCGGAAGCAGATTGGCGTGCGTATTATTTATGTTTTCGTCGATGTACTCGGTGGTTCTGTTTTACCATATCATTCGCCAGGTTATGAGCATACAAAATAAGCCGAAAATAGCTAAAATACACTATTTTATGCCGCTCGTTGTTGCTGTAACTTATTCGTTCTTATTTTATGGAACGCCTTTATGTATATTTGCTAAACCGACTTCTACTGGATTTTTAGGACTTAATCCCAATGCCTTGCACTCCATTGCTTTTTCCTCTAAATATTGGATATGGTTTGCCTATAAAGTGATTTATTCTTTGATTATCTTAAGGCAGTTATTTATTTACAGGAAACGGATTATCGATTATTCGGCCGAGCAAGACCGGACATCTATGAATTGGCTAATGTGGATTATTTGCATAAACATCATTTTTATTCCGCTTACTATCACTCAGTTGATGCTTAATGGAGACCATTTTCTTGTTCCTTTGTTGGTATATATTACCAATCTGATGCTGATGTTTCAGAGTGTTATTTTGTTCTACAATATGTTTATTAACAACTATGTAATTATTCCTTCAGAAAGCAAAAAGATAAATCAAGAATCATCTCCGCTATCTCTAAAAATAGACAAAACGTTTTTTGAAGATTATATTGCCAAAGAAAAACCTTATCTCAATCCGGAATTAAGGATTACAGACTTGATTCTTCCTTTAGGAACGAATCGGACTTATCTGTCCAATTTTATAAATAACGTTTATGGAGTCAGTTTTAGTACCTATATTAATAATTGCCGGATAAAGGAGTTGGAAAAATTTCAATCTAATCCTAAAATGGGCAAATATTCCGACGAAGACCTTGTTTTCTTAGCTGGTTTTACCAGTTACAGAGGATATAAAAGATTCGTTAAGGAAAAGGAAAATTGATTATCTTGTTATCATGCCAGCAGTTGATAAAGAAATATTTTACAAAGATGTTTACAGTATTGTAAAAGAAATCTCTTACGGAAAAGTCATTTCTTATGGTGCAATTGCTCGATTGATTGGTTGGCCCCAACATTCGCGAATGGTAGGAAAAGCAATGTCGCAAGTTCCTCCTGCATTGAAATTACCTTGTCATCGAGTGGTGAACAGTCAAGGGAAAACGGTTCCCGGTTGGGAAGAACATAAGAAATTGTTGGAAAAAGAGGGGATTGTTTTTAATGCGAATGGTTGCGTGAATATGAAAAAGTATGCTTGGGTTTATGAGGAATAATTAACTTTTTAATATATCCTCGTATCTCGAATAATACAAGCAAACAGACCGCTAAAAAAATCTTCAAAAGATGTTTTGTTCTAAATTATCGCTACCTTTGTACCTATATAGTACCAATTTGATACACATAAATTACATATCATGTTAGTAATAAGCAGCAGGGAATTTCGAGACAAGCAGGCCGAATATATGGACAGAGCTGATAACGGCGAGCAAATCATTGTTCAGCGAGGGCGAGATAAAGCTTACGCAATCACTTCTGTAAAATCATCCGACATATATATCAATACACAGATAATAGCGGGCGATTTTGTGTCAGGTGAGCAAATCAAGCAACAGGTACATGAACATATTGATAAGCTGTTTTCTAAATGAAAGTTGTTTATCACAAAGATGTATCCGAGTATTTGAATGGGCTAGTAAATGTCCTTTACAATAAAGAATATTTCGGCTTTAAGGAGACCGCATACGATTATGTAGACTGGATATTCCAACAAATAGAATCTTCCATAAATAGAAAGGTTAAGAAGTCTGCACCGAAACATTTCGATAAATATGGTACAGGCTTATCTTATGTCGTTTATAAGAGAAATAGCAATACGTCTTGGTACGTGTTTTTTCAAAAACAAGAAGATACCTATTATATTTTCTACATTGGCAATAACCATAATTGCGCCCAATATCTCTAAAATGCGTTTTACACACGCATCCCGAGAATCAAAGAAATGGTATGATTAGTAAACTTGCATAAATCATTGAATTTTTGTCTTTATTACAACCGTTTTTATCATCAAATTATGATTTGTAAGAATGATAATTGAGAATAGCACGAATTTTTATATATTTGCATCTGAATCATTTAAAATTAAAACAAGAAACAGAAAAAAATTGATTTAACATATTAGAAAAAAGCGTTAGCTTTTATTCTTGTCTTAGAAACTTAGGAAATTTCAAAAAGGCACAAGAGTAAGTAGTCGGCGCTCACGCTTAACGGCGTGGGCTTACTTATTTGTGCCACAGGTATCCTAAGACCTCTAAGACGAATAAAGTTAAAGTTCCACGCTTTTTTTATGTCCATAAATAAAGGTTGCAGGGGCTGTGACATCTAAGTGAAAAATCTCTAAGAGTTGAAATTGATATTAGGCGAATAGGGACTTGTTTTTTAGAATAGATATAAACAAATATAATAATCATTATGAGTGAAAAAGTACACTATGGAGAAAAACTCTTCGACTCCAGATGGATAGAAAAGAAGAAGCATATTTTGAATAGAGACAACGGAAAATGTGTTATTTGTGGGAAGACGGAAGGGAAATTACAGATTCACCACAAGCAATACCATTTTATTAAACATCTACAGATTCATGTTGACCCATGGGATTATAACGACAATCTATTGATAACACTTTGTGAAAGTTGCCATAGCCGTGGACACTATCGTTATAAAGTGCCAATAAAATATATCTGATAAGTAACAGTAATAATTAATTATAAATCAATTAAAAATGGGATTTTTCGATTTTTTCAAAAAAAATGAACAGGTTCAAGAGGATAATCTTGAAATAAAAAATGCACTTCCTGATATTAGAGAAGAAGATTTTATAGATAATTCTGAACCCTCAGAACAAGGGAGTTCAACTTATTCAGTTGTATTTGGCACTAAATTGCCAATAGATATTATATATGGTTTTCTAAAAGCCGACTATGAGGATAAGGCATATCAAGATGCTTTAACAAATCCAGATAAATCGTATAAAGAAACAAATTTAGCTATCATTCGTAGTAACTTAGAAGTTAAGTTTAAGCAAGTTGTGTTGAAATATGAAGATATGCTGCGCGAAATAGATTTTCATATTCATTCTCGTGGACAAGCGGGATTAACAGACCTTGTAGAGCAATTGAAATCTCAAAAAAGTACTTATGAAAAACATGTAGCAGAGCTAAATAAAATGAAAGAGGATTTGGATAAAGAAGAACTCTACATGGTGGGTGTTTTCAAATCTTATGAAGTTGGATTCACTCGAGGGCTTGCCTCTCTTTCGCTACATAGCTTAAAAATAAATTGATATATTATGAGAAATTGGTGGACAAAATTTGGGTGCTTATTGACTGGTTGGAATTTTGAAATATTGCAATCTTGTACAGAAGCAAGTAGAAAACAACTGAAAAAATACACTTCAGCTCTTCTTATTTTGATAATTCTTTGGGCTTTAATTGGATTTTTGTTTGCAGAACGCTATGTTAGTGCTCCATGGTGGGGAAGTTTGATTACTTCTATTGTTTTTGTAATAATAATAATTCAAATAGAACGGCAAATCATTCTTACGGTAGGGAAAAGTAAGGGGCTTGCTGCATTTAGACTTATTATTGCATTTATCATGGCTGTAATTGGGTCTGCTATATTAGACCAAATAATATTTAAGGATGATATTGAAAAGAAAATGATTGAAATTGTTGATAGGCAAGTGACCGAACAACTGCCTAATCGTTTAACAATTATAAATACAAAACTTCAAGAAATTCAAACAGAAGTAGATTCTTTGGACAGAAAGAACATTGAATTATACACTGAGATTTCCAACCGACCGACAATTGAGACTGTTTCTACGACCACAGCTCCTATAACAATAAAAAAACATGATGGAACGGATTCTATTGTACATAGAACAACAGTCTCCAAAAATCCTATTTTAAATCCTAAAATGAAAGAGGCTGAAATAAACACTAAACATTTAGATGAGCTTCGAAGGCAGCAGGAGGATTATACACAAAGGAAAATAGAAGCAGAAAATTCACTGCGTGATGAATTGAAATCAAAACAGGGTTTTTTGGAAGAATTAAACGCAATGATTGAAATAGTAACGGAAAGAGCAGAGGCACTAATTTTCTACTTGATTCTTTTTGTATTCTTAATGTCTCTTGAATTATTTGTTGTAGCTAGTAAATTTGGAGATAAAAAATCTGATTACGACCTTGTGATTGAACACCAACTTAAGCAAAAAGAAAAAACACTGGAGAAATTGGTAAAATAGCAAGCTGCTTACGATTTGCTTATGTTGGTGCACCGATTCTATATTTATCTAAACTAGTGTCAATAGTAGTCGTTAGCCTAGATATAAGATTTGATGGAATTATTAGCTTTTTCTTATTTAGCACCCGAATATTGTAGAGGCTAATTAAATTGGGCGGGAAGTTGTTTCCTCAAATATAGAGACAACTCCCTTCCCTCAGCTACTCTTATACTCTTTCGGAGAAATCCCCGCCAACCGTTTAAAATACTTCCCAAAAAACGATTGCGAAGGAAAATTCAATTCCTCACTAATCTGTTGAATCGTCATTTTCGTTGATTTCAGTAACGCCTTAGCCTCCAATACCACATACTCATCAATCCATTCTCCCGCTGTTTTTCCGCTCGTTTGTCTGATAACTGTCGATAAATATTTAGGAGTAAGACATAATTTATCCGCATAAAATTCCACACTACGCTCTTCCTTATAGTGTTTTTGTACAAAATCTAAAAAATCTTCCAGCAATACTTCCTGTTTTGATTTCTTTTCCTCTTCGGGAAGTTTGTGCATTTCTGAGCCGGTCAAATAGAAAAACGCCAAAGTGAGATGTTTTACAATCTCTAACCGATTAGGATTCTCTTTTTGACTTACTATTTTGTGAAACATACCATAATAAGTCTTCATTAATTCCAACTCTTCATTATTCAGAGGAAAGCATGAACGACTTTTAACAGATAGAAATAAAGACATACGGTCGGATGCGCTGGAAAAAAGATTGTCTGTAAACTTTTTCGACAAAACAATAAAAAGGCCCTCAAAATCATCACTGATTTCTTCGTATTGCAATATTTGGTCTGCAAGTATAATATTAAAGCAAGGAGCCTGTATAATATTTGGTTTCATGTTGATAAAACCTTTGGAACTCCCTCGTATGCAAATCATAACAGCAGTAACATCCACTTTGAAAGGATATTTGAATGCAGGTAAAATATGAGCATTGTCGAACAACATAAAATCATTGTCAATAGATGCTGTATCTAATTTGTCTTTTAATTCCGATTGCCAATTCAAAGGAGTAATCTTATTTTCCATTTTCTCTTATTTTTTCACGAAAATAGGTCATTAAGTTGGATGCGCAAAATCAATCCGACTTTTCGTCCAATTTTACAGTCTTTTTGCCCTTTTTGTGGAAGAATTACCACCCTATCTTTGTCTCAGATTTCAATGATAAGTATGAAATCGAACAATTCGAATAAAAACAATTAAATTATTTAGTCATGAAGAAAATTATTTTATCGGTAGCTTTAGTATTGGTTTTGGGAATTACAAGTATCAATGCACAAGATGTGTCAAAAGGAATTAAAGTAGAAGCAAATACTTCAAATTTTATTCTTAGTGACATGGACAACATGGAAAGCAACTTAGGTTTTGGCGCGACAATCGGAGGTTTCGGAGTTATTGATTTCACTGAAAATTTTGCTTTGCGTTCGGAATTATTACTGAACTACAAAAATTCAGTAATGAAGGATAAGAATACGAAAGCAGAGATTGATTATCAATATTTCGGGATAGAAATTCCGGTGTATGCTGTTGGTCAAATTGCATTGGAAAACGGAAAAGCTTTTGTCGGAGTCGGTCCTTATATCGGTTTTGGGATAGATGCTCGTTACAAAGCGAATGGCGCAGATGACATTAAGCTCTATGAAGAAATTGGACATACAGGAAAAACCAATATGCAACGTTGGGATGTTGGCGCAGGACTTTTGCTTGGTTACGAGTTTTCCAACAAAATTCAAATCAATGCAAGTTACAAAATCGGATTTGTTGATGCTTTGGATGCTGGAAAGGACAATGCAACAATGCTTAATCAAACCGTAAGCCTTGGATTAGCTTACTCCTTTTAATTAAGAATTAAGAGTTAAGAATTAAGAATTGCTTCGACTAAGTATCTCTAATCCCCAATTCTTAATTCTTAACTCTTAATTTTTAATTCTTTTTCCTGTACTCGTTGGGTGTTATTCCGGTATGTTTTTTGAAAAAGCGACTAAAGAAAGAAGGATTAGGAAAGCTTAATTCTTCGGAAATCTGAGAGATTGATTTATCGCTGGCTTTTAATAAAACTTTGGTCTTAATAATCGTTGCCGAGTTAATCCACTCAAAAACGGATTTCTTTGTAATCTTTTTTATTTTTGTAGACAAGTACTTCGGAGTCAAGCACATTTTATCAGCATAGAAAGAAACCTCCCTTCGATGCGGAGTGTGTGCTCGCAATAAGAGGAAAAATTGATTTAAAATTTCATTTTGTCGGGAAGACGGTTTATCTTCTTTTATCGTTTCTTGCAAATGATAAATAGATACTAATTCAGAACAAAGAGAATATATTAAACCTCTGGCTACTTTATCTGCAAATTTTTGTTGTCGATTCAGATTTTGTCGTTCAATGAGTGAGAAGTAAGAGATAAAGTCAGCAGTATCTTTCGAAGAAATTTGCTGCGTTGGATATTGTTTCGCTTTTTCTACAAAAGAAATATCTTTGATTATAGGCATCTCAGCTATGAAGTCAACAGTAAAGAGCAAGGATAAGAATAATAGGTCATCAGACGCTTCAGTACATAAAACAATGGTGTTTGGAAGAATTGTACAAACTGTATTTTCTTCCACCAAATATTCCCGCATATCAATGTTTAGGCGACCTTTTCCTTGTACGCAGAGAATCAATACAACACCTCTAAAATAGGCCGGCTGATTGAGAGGTATTTCCATAGGAATCTTACTGTTACTAAAAACAGCGTAGTTTTTGATATTCAAAGATTGTATTTGTCGGGATAAACCGTTTGCCATGTTATTGATTTTGCACAAAGATAGCGCAAGACTGTCTTCGCTTTTATTGAGCAAATATACAAGAAAAAAGGGAAAGCTTTTGGTTCGTTTAATATTATATAAAGACTTTTAGGACATTTATACAAACTTTTAGAACAAATTTGCATGAATATTTTACCGATATTTGCACTCTCTTTGCTCCCCTTATTTGAAAAAGCTACAGAATTACTATTGATAATTATATTTAAACAATAAAAACTAATGAAATTAAAGACGATGATTTTAGGGATAGTACCCCTATTGGTACTTGCTTCCTGTGGAAAAAGTGCGGGAGAACAACAGGCAGTAGAGCCGCAATCATATAGTGTAATGACCGTTGGTAAACAAAGCGCAATTTTACAATCGGTATATCCTGCAACAATCAGAGGAAAACAAGATGTGGAAATTCGTCCGCGTATTGATGGATTTATTCAAGAAATATTTGTAGATGAAGGCTCTATTGTAAGAAAAGGACAATCACTATTTAAAATAGATTCCCCACAGGCGGAACAAGCAGTAACAACCGCTAAAGCTTCAGTCAGCACAGCTAAAATAAATGTAGACCGTTTGCGCCCATTGGCAGAAAAAGGCATAATCAGCGAAGTGCAATTAGCAACAGCAGAAGAGAGCTACAAATCGGCACAAGCTGTATTGAAAAATGCGCAAGAAGCAGTAAGATGGTCGCAAGTCATCAGTCCCGTTGATGGAGTTGTCGGTACAATTTCATACCGTCAAGGAAGTTTAGTTAATTCAGGCAATGTGTTAACCACAATCGCTAACACAACAGATGTATTTGCTTACTTTTCTTTGAATGAGAAAGCACTTATGAACCTCCTTAACAATATAGAAGGAAGTACGCAAGCTGAGAAAATCAAGAACATACCCGAAGTAACATTGGTATTGGCTGATGGAACGGAATATTCAGAAAAAGGACGGATAGAAACTATTTCCGGAATGGTAAATGTAACAACAGGCTCGGCAAACTTCCGTGCGAAATTTCCGAACAAACAAGGTTTCCTTAGAAGCGGAATTAGCGGAAAAGTAATTATTCCACAGAAAGTAAATGACGTGTTTGTTATTCCACAACAAGCAACTTTCCAATTGCAAGACAAAATATTGATATTTAAGGTGCAGGGCGATTCAGTTGCACAAGCAGTCGTTAACGCTGTTGCTCTTCCCGATGGAAAAAATTATGCCGTGAGCAGCGGTTTGTCCGAAGGAGAACGCATTGTAGAGTCGGGAGTAGCCACTCTTCGTCACGGTTCTAAAATCAGTGTGAAATAATAACAATTAGTCTTTTATTAATACAAGAAAATAATGCTTAAAACATTTATAGAAAGACCGGTATTGTCGACCGTAATATCCATTATCATTGTGGTATTGGGGATTATCGGATTGAACACTTTGCCGGTAGAACAATATCCGGACATTGCTCCGCCAACTGTTCGGGTAACAGCACAATATCCGGGAGCAAATGCTGAAGTGGTATTAAATAGTGTGGTGATTCCTTTGGAAGAGCAAATCAATGGAGTGGAAGGTATGACTTACATGACTTCCAGCGCTTCGAATGGTTCGGCGCAGATTCAAATCTTTTTCAAACAAGGAGTTAATCCTGATATTGCAGCCGTAAACGTGCAAAATCGCGCAGCTCGTGCCAATCCGTTATTGCCGACTGAAGTAGTGCAAACCGGAGTTATCATTCAGAAACAACAAAACAGTACTTTGATGGGGATTTCTCTATCTACCAACAATCCCGATTATGATGGTCGTTTTCTGCAAAACTTCGCCAATATCAATATTATCCCGCAAATCAAACGGGTACCCGGTGTAGGAGAAGCACAAGCGATGGGCGCGCGCGATTATTCTATGCGTGTCTGGCTGAAACCGGATGTAATGGCTTCTTATAAATTATCTCCGCAAGAAGTGCTTAATGCTTTGCGCGACCAAAATATCGAAGCTGCTCCCGGTGAATTGGGTCAAAACCATGACCAGGCTTTTCAATATACTTTAAGATACACCGGAAAGTTGAAGTCAGATGAAGAATTTCAGAACATTATTCTTCGTTCCAATAACGACCAAATCCTTCGTCTGAGCGATGTTGCAACGGTTGAATTGGCTTCTTTGAACTATTCTGTTGAATCTATGACCAATGGCGATGAATCGGTGTTCCTTTCAATCAGTCAAACAGCCGGTTCTAATGCCCAGCAAGTAATTAGCGACATCAAAAAGGTGCTTGAAGAGGTTGAAAAAACCTATCCTCCGGGAGTAAAAGCCAATATTATAATGGACTCCAGCCAATTTTTGAATGCGTCTATCAAAAAAGTGATATCTACATTGCTCGAAGCATTCTTATTGGTATTCCTTGTTGTATTTGTCTTTTTGCAAAACTTCCGTTCTACGTTGATTCCGGCAATTGCAGTTCCGGTGTCTATTATTGGAACGTTCTTCTTTTTGCTACTATTCGGATTTTCGGTCAATCTTCTTACTTTGTTTGCGCTTGTATTGGCAATTGGAATTGTGGTAGATGATGCGATTGTTGTTGTTGAGGCTGTACACGCCGAATTGGAGCGAGGAGCGACCAATGTAAAAGAAGCAACTATCAAAGCAATGAAAGAAATTGCGCCGGCTATTATATCTATCACATTAGTAATGGCAGCAGTATTTGTTCCGGTTAGTTTTATTGGAGGAACAACAGGTATTTTCTTCAAGCAATTTGGATTGACGCTTTCGGTTGCGATTATTATTTCTGCGGTCAATGCCTTGACATTGAGTCCGGCTTTGTGTGCTCTTTTCTTAAAAGCGCATCACGAAGAGGAGCATGGTAAGAAAAACTTTTTACAGCGTTTTTACTACTTTTTCAATGTGGCTTTTGGATGGGCTACCGAGAAATACAAGAAATCCTTGCAATTTCTGGGTAAAAAAGGACATCGCTGGATTACAGTAGCCATTATTGTTGTATCATCAATTGTTTTTGTAGGTTTGTACCGTGTTATCCCAACCGAATTTGTACCGAGTGAAGATAGTGGAGTGGTTATGGGATTTGTTACCTTAACACCGGGTTCTTCTTTGGAAAGAACGGCAGAAGTAGTTTCGGAAGTTGTTGAAATAGGACAGAATTTAGAAGGTATTGAGTCGATTACTAATATTTCCGGATATAATTTTATGGCAGGTGCCGGTGGATGCTATGCTACTGTGATTATCAAGTTAAAGCCATGGGATGAGCGGAAAATTACAACCA
>JGI996J12353_1000015_pt1 | contig 67644 bp, 74 predicted proteins | sample IntmicLarv5ML5BL_FD_12353 | JGI IMG/M metagenome (IMG submission 12353) | reverse complement strand
GTTGATAAGATGCTCTTTTCTGAAAATGCTAATTTACAACCTCGAAAAACATGCTGTAGATGTGTTTTGTAAATACCTAATTTGTTAAAAATCTTCCGAACACTCGTAATTTGTAATCCGTGCCAAATATCACAAAAGAGCACCGATTGCAAATCCGCGCTAGCAGGCTTAAATCTAAAACATAATTTATTTGTAGAGACGCAATGCTTGCGTCTCTACAAATAAACGAATGACCATAAAATATTAAAAGCCCTAATAAAACCGCAGAAAAGTTTTGTAATTACTTTAAAAAACAGTACCTTTGCAACGTTTTGGCGGGAAAAATATATAAATTCTTGTAATAATCTATTGATTTTTCAAGAATTATGTGTATTTTTGCAACCCATTTTGGATAAAGAGAAATTTAATTAGAATAAAAAACAAAGAATTAAAACTTAAAAAATGCCTACAATTCAGCAATTAGTAAGAAAAGGAAGGGCAACTTTGGTTGAAAAAGGAAAATCTCCTGCACTAGACGCATGTCCTCAAAGACGCGGTGTTTGTGTGAGAGTTTATACAACAACTCCAAAGAAACCTAACTCAGCTATGCGTAAGGTGGCTCGTGTACGTTTGACTAGCGGAAAAGAAGTAAATGCTTACATTCCGGGAGAAGGTCATAACTTGCAAGAACACTCAATAGTATTGGTAAGAGGTGGTCGTGTAAAAGACCTTCCTGGAGTTCGTTATCACGTTGTACGCGGAACATTAGATACTGCCGGAGTTAACGGTCGTACTCAAAGACGTTCTAAGTATGGTGCAAAACGTCCTAAAGCAGGTAAAGCAGCTCCTGCAACAACTGGCAAGAAAAAATAAAAAGTCAGCTTCAAATCGAGAATTTAATTAGTATTAAAACGGTTTGAGTTTTTTGGAATACGCTATAACTTAGTGAAGAAGAAAGAAAAAAGCTTCATTATAACAAAAGGTTGAGTAAATAAATTCGGTGGAATTTGTTGAAGACGCAAATGGCAACCAAGAACAAGAACACAATTTTTAGAAAACAATGAGAAAAGCAAAACCAAAGAAAAGACAGATCCTTCCGGATCCTGTATTTGGTGATCAAAAGGTAACGCAATTCGTTAACCATTTGATGTATGATGGCAAAAAAAGTACTGCCTTCGAAATCTTTTACACTGCTTTAGACAAAGTAAAAGAAAAGCTAGCTAACGAAGAAAAATCTTCTCTTGAAATATGGAAACAAGCTTTGGATAACATCACACCGCTTGTTGAAGTAAAATCCCGCCGTATTGGAGGTGCTACGTTCCAAGTTCCAACAGAGATCCGTCCGGATCGTAAGGAATCCGTATCAATGAAAAATATGATTCTATACTCTCGTAAAAGAGGAGGTAAATCAATGGCTGATAAATTATCAGCAGAAATTGTTGACGCATTCAACAACCAAGGAGGAGCATACAAGAGAAAAGAAGATATGCATAGAATGGCTGAAGCGAACAGAGCATTCGCTCATTTTAGATTTTAATTAATAAATAGGAAGAAAAATAATGGCAAAAGGTTCAGATCAACAACTGAAATATACTCGTAACCTTGGTATCATGGCTCACATTGATGCCGGTAAAACAACGACATCCGAGCGTATCCTTTTTTATACAGGTTTGACACATAAAATTGGAGAAGTTCATGATGGAGCCGCTACAATGGACTGGATGGAGCAAGAGCAAGAACGTGGTATCACGATTACCTCTGCTGCTACTACAGCCAATTGGAAATACGACGGAAATACATATAAAATTAATTTGATTGACACTCCAGGACACGTAGACTTTACTGTAGAAGTAGAACGCTCTTTACGTATCCTCGATGGAGCAGTTGCTACTTTCTGTGCTGTAGGAGGTGTTGAACCTCAATCAGAAACAGTATGGCGTCAAGCAGATAAATATATTGTACCTCGAATTGGTTACGTTAATAAAATGGACCGTTCAGGAGCTAACTTTTTTGAAGTTGTAAGACAAGTAAAAGACGTTTTAGGAGCTAATCCTTGTCCTATTCAAATTCCTATTGGTGCAGAAGAAAAATTCCAAGGAGTTGTAGACTTGGTAACAATGAAAGCTTTTTTCTGGCATGATGAGGCAATGGGTGCTGATTACTCAATCGAAGAAATCCCAGCAGAATTAGTTGAGGAAGCTAACGAATGGAGAGATAAACTGCTTGAAGCTTTAGCTGAAGTAGATGATACATTAATGGAGAAATACTTTGATGACCCAGCTACAATTACAGAAGACGAAATTCGCGCAGCTATCCGTAAAGGAACATTAGCTATGCAAATCAATCCGATGTTGTTAGGTTCATCCTTCAAAAACAAAGGAGTACAACCTCTTTTGGATGCAGCATGTGCTTATCTTCCAAGTCCAGTAGATACAGAAGCTACAAAAGGAACAGACCCGGATGATTCTGAAAAAGAACTTATTCGTAAACCAAGTTCAGACGAGCCTTTATGTGCTTTAGCATTTAAAATCGCAACAGACCCTTATGTAGGTCGCTTGTGTTTCTTCCGTGTTTATTCAGGAGAATTAACAGCCGGTTCCTATGTATATAATACACGTTCAGGTAAAAAAGAACGTATTTCTCGTTTATTCCAAATGCACTCAAACAAACAAAATCCAAAAGAATACATTGGATGTGGAGATATAGGTGCAGGTGTTGGTTTCAAAGACATACGTACAGGAGATACTTTGTGTGATGAAAATCATCCAATTGTATTGGAATCAATGGATTTCCCAGCTCCGGTAATTGGTATTGCAGTTGAACCAAAAACCCAAAAAGATTTGGATAAATTGGGAATGGGATTGTCAAAATTGGCTGAAGAAGATCCTACTTTCACAGTGAAAACCGATGAAGATTCAGGACAAACAGTTATCTCAGGAATGGGAGAGCTTCACTTGGAAATCATTATCGATCGTTTAAGACGTGAATTTAAAGTAGAATGTAATCAAGGTCGTCCTCAAGTATCTTATAAAGAAGCAATCACAAAATCAGTTGAATTACGTGAAACCTACAAAAAACAAACCGGAGGTCGTGGTAAATTTGCGGATATGATTGTTCGTCTTGAACCAGCAGATGCCGATTTCGAAGGAGATTTGCAATTTGTAGATGAAGTAAAAGGTGGTAATATTCCAAAAGAATATATCCCTTCTATTCAAAAAGGATTCCAACGTGCAATGAAAAATGGGGTATTGGCAGGTTATAACGTAGACAAGATGAAAGTAACTGTCATTGACGGTTCATATCACCCAGTTGACTCTGACCAATTATCTTTCGAAATTTGTGCTATTCAAGCGTTCAAGAGTGCTGCAGAAAAAGCAGGTCCTGTATTGAAAGAGCCTATCATGAAGATCGAAGTAATTACTCCGGAAGAAAGCATGGGAGATGTAATCGGTGACTTGAACAAACGCCGTGGACAAGTAGAAGGTATGGATACAAGCCGTACCGGAGCAAGAGTTGTAAAAGCACACGCTCCACTTTCTGAAATGTTTGGTTATGTAACTGCTTTACGTACAATTACATCGGGTCGTGCTACCAGTACAATGACTTTCTCTCATTATGAAGAAGTATCTTCGAATGTGGCAAAAGCGGTATTGACTGAAGTAAAAGGACGAGTAGATCTTGTAAAATAAAAAAATAAGTCAGGAGAGAGAATGGCTCTTTTCCTGACTTTGATATATCATTAATAATTCATTATGAACAATTCGAGCCAAAAAATTAGAATTAAATTAAATTCTTACGATTACAACTTAGTAGACAAATCTGCTGAAAAAATCGTAAAAACAGTAAAAGGTACAGCAGATTATGTAAGTGGTCCTATTCCATTACCTACTCACAAACGTATCTTTACAGTAAACCGCGCAACATTTGTAAACAAGAAATCTCGTGAACAATTCGAACTTTCTTCTTACAAAAGATTAATCGACATCTATACATCAACAACAAAAACCGTTGATGCTTTGATGAAATTAGATTTACCAAGCGGAGTAGAAGTAGAAATTAAAGTATAAATAGTGACAAGTGACAAGTGACAAGTTAACAAAACTAGTCACTTGTCACAAGTCACTTGTAACTATTATTAAAAACAAGTGAAATGCCAGGATTAATTGGAAAAAAAATCGGAATGACATCCGTTTTCAGTGCCGAGGGAAAAAATCTTCCATGCACTGTTATCGAAGTAGGTCCTTGTGTTGTTACTCAAGTCAAAACCATTGAAAACGATGGTTATGAAGCAGTTCAATTGGGTTTTCAGGATAAAACTGAAAAGCATACCACAAAACCCGAATTAGGACACTTCAAAAAAGCAGGAGTAACTCCCAAGAGACACTTGGCCGAGTTCAAAGGACAAGGTTTGTACAAAGAAAACAAAGGAGAGTACAAATTAGGAGATGTTATCACAGTTGATTATTTCGACGGTGAAATCTATGTAGATGTAATTGGTACATCTAAAGGAAAAGGATTCCAAGGGGTTGTAAAACGTCATGGATTTAAAGGAGTAGGTGAAGCAACCTTAGGACAAAGTGACCGTCAACGTCACCCGGGTTCTATCGGAGCTTGTTCTTACCCAGCTAAGGTATTCAAAGGCACACGTATGGGAGGCCACATGGGTGATGAGAGAGTAACTGTTCAAAATTTGGAAATAATTAAATTGATTCCAGAACATAATTTATTGCTTGTAAAGGGTTCTGTTCCAGGAGCAAAAGGTTCAATCGTAGTAATTCAAAAGTAATGGAAGTAAGTGTATACAACATTAAAGGTGAGGATACCGGAAGAAAGGTAAACTTAAAAGATGGTGTCTTTGGAATTGAGCCTAATCAACACGTCGTTTATCTAGATGTAAAACAACATTTAGCAAATAAACGTCAAGGAACAGCAAAATCCAAAGAAAGAAGCGAAATGTCAGGAAGTACTCGCAAATTAGGTCGTCAAAAAGGCGGTGGCGGTGCTCGTCGTGGTGATATCAATTCTCCTCTTTTGGTAGGTGGAGCCAGAGTATTTGGCCCTAAACCAAGAGATTATGAGTTCAAACTAAATAAAAAAGAAAAAGCATTAGCTCGTAAATCAGCTCTATCTTACAAAGTGCAAGAAGAAGCGATTACAATAGTAGAAGATTTTTCTTTTGATGCTCCGAAAACAAAAGAATTTATTGCTTTAACAAAAAACTTAAAAGTAGAAGGCAAAAAATTATTAGTAGTTCTTCCGGAGAATAATGACAATATTTTCTTGTCAGCTCGCAACTTGCAAAAAGCAAGTGTGATAACTGTTTCCGAACTTAATACCTATAAAGTATTAAACGCTGCTCATTTAGTAGTATTAGAAAGTTCGTTAACTGCTATTAATAATTTTTAATTAAGGAGGATAAACAATGGGAATAATTATTAAACCTATCGTAACAGAGAAACAAACAATGATTACAGAAAAAATGGCTAATCGTGTTGGTTTCCGTGTTTCTCCTGATGCTAATAAATTAGAGATAAAAGCAGCTATCGAAGAACTTTATGGAGTTACTGTTGTAAAAATCAACACAATGAATTACGATGGTAAGAGAAAGTCAAGATATACTAAATCAGGAGTTGTGAATGGAAAAGAAGCCGCTTTCAAAAAAGCAATCGTTACTTTGAAAGAAGGCGATACAATTGATTTCTTTAGTAACATCTAAATGAATTAAGAATTAAAAATTAAAAATGAAAAATTATATTTTCTCGTTCTCAATTTTTAATTCTTAATTCGTAATTTTTAATTATAATAATGGGAATTCGTAAATTAAAGCCCACAACACCGGGGCAAAGACACAAGATTATTGGTACATTTAGTGAAATCACTGCTTCTGTACCAGAAAAATCTCTTGTTTACGGTAAGTACAAATCTGGAGGACGTAATGCCGAAGGCCGAATGACAATGCGTTACCTCGGCGGTGGTCATAAACGTAAGTACAGAATTATCGACTTCAAGAGAACTAAAGATGGTATTCCTGCAACAGTAAAAACAATCGAGTACGATCCAAACCGTTCTGCTCGTATTGCATTGTTGTATTATGCCGATGGAGCAAAAACCTATATTATTGCACCTAATGGCTTGGAAGTAAACCAAACAGTGATGTCAGGAAAAGATGCAGCTCCAGAAGTTGGAAATGCACTTCCTTTGGCTAATATTCCTTTAGGAACTGTAGTTCACAACATTGAATTACGTCCGGGACAAGGAGCTAAAATGGTTCGTTCTGCCGGAGCATTCGCCCAAGTAGTTTCACGTGAAGGTGATTACGCAATCATCAAAATGCCATCAGGCGAAACACGTAAAATACTTTCAGCTTGCAAAGCTACCATTGGTAGTGTAGGTAACTCAGATCATGCTTTGGAAAGATCAGGTAAAGCGGGAAGAACAAGATGGTTAGGTCGCCGTCCACGTGTACGTGGAGTAGTGATGAACCCTGTCGATCACCCAATGGGTGGTGGAGAAGGTCGCTCTTCAGGAGGACATCCAAGATCTCGCAAAGGATTGTATGCTAAGGGCTTGAAAACAAGAGCTCCTAAGAAACATTCTTCTAAGTATATCATTGAAAGAAGAAAAAAATAACCTGATTAATTAAGAGTAAATTATGAGTCGTTCATTAAAAAAAGGCCCTTATATTAATGTCAAGTTAGAAAAGAAAATTCTAACTATGAATGAATCCGGTAAAAAAACCGTGATTAAAACTTGGGCAAGAGCTTCAATGATTTCGCCTGATTTTGTAGGGCATACAGTTGCAGTTCACAATGGTAATAAATTTATTCCTGTTTACGTTACTGAAAACATGGTTGGACACAAGTTGGGAGAGTTTTCTCCAACTCGTCAATTCCGTGGTCATGCTGGTAACAAGAAAAGATAACAGGATAGCAAACTGAATAAAAAAAGAAACAAATGGGTGCTAGAAAAAGAATATCAGCAGAAAATAGAAAAGAAGCCCAAAAAGATATGTACTTTGCAAAATTGAACAACGTACCAACTTCTCCTCGCAAAATGCGTCTGGTTGCAGACATGATTCGCGGAATGGAAGTATTTAGAGCATTGGGCGTTTTGAAATTTTCAAACAAAGAGGCTTCTGCAAGAGTTGAAAAACTGCTTAAATCGGCTATCTCCAACTGGGAGCAAAAAACCGGTCGCCAAGCAGAAAATGGTGAGTTATATGTAACATCAATAAACGTGGATTCAGCTACAATGTTGAAAAGAATGCGTCCGGCTCCTCAAGGTAGAGGATATCGTGTTCGCAAACGTTCTAACCATGTGACTTTGTTTGTAGATACAAAAACTGAAATACAAAATTAATTGCTAAATGGGACAAAAAACAAATCCAATAAGTAATCGTTTGGGAATCGTTCGTGGATGGGACTCAAACTGGTATGGCGGCAATAATTATGGTGATACTTTGTATGAAGACAGCAAGATCCGTAAGTATTTGAATGCCCGTCTCGCTAAAGCAAGTGTATCTCGCATAGTTATTGAACGTACATTGAAATTGGTAACCATTACAGTATGTACTGCTCGTCCGGGTATTATTATCGGTAAAGGTGGCCAAGAAGTAGATAAACTAAAAGAAGAGTTGAAAAAAATTACTGACAAAGAAATTCAAATCAACATCTTCGAAGTAAAAAGACCTGAATTAGATGCAACTATTGTAGCTAATAATATAGCTCGTCAATTGGAAGGCAAAATGGCTTACCGTCGTGCTATCAAAACTGCAATCGCGTCTACTATGAGAATGGGTGCTGAAGGTATAAAAGTACAAATCTCAGGTCGTTTGAACGGAGCTGAAATGGCGCGTTCAGAAATGTATAAAGAAGGAAGAACTCCATTACATACCTTAAGAGCTGACATTGATTATGCTTTAGGAGAAGCATTAACAAAAGTAGGTCTTTTAGGCATAAAAGTTTGGATTTGTCGTGGTGAAGTGTATGGTAAGAGAGATCTTTCCCCACAATTTGCAAACGCAAAAGAATCCGGACGAGGATCTAATGACAATAGAGGTGGTCGTGGAGAAAGAAGCGATAGAGGAGGAGATAAACGTAATAACAGACGTGCTCCAAGAGAAAAAAAGTAATTTAACTCTGGGTTGAGAAAAAGAGAGTTGTCCGTTACACAACTTTTAACCTTTCTCTAACTCTAAATTAAAAAAGAAATGTTACAACCGAAAAAAACAAAATTCAGAAGATCGCAAAAAGGTCGGATGAAAGGAAATGCCCAAAGAGGCAATCAATTGGCCTTCGGTTCTTTTGGTATAAAAACTTTGCAATCGAAATGGATTACAGGCCGTCAAATAGAGGCTGCCCGTATCGCTGTAACTCGCTATATGCAACGTCAAGGTCAAGTTTGGGTGAGAATTTTCCCAGACAAACCAATTACCAAAAAGCCTGCTGAGGTACGTATGGGTAAGGGTAAGGGAGCACCGGAAGGATTCGTTGCACCAGTTACCCCGGGAAGAATCATTTTCGAAATCGAAGGTGTACCATTTGATGTTGCTAAAGAAGCTTTGAGACTTGCTGCTCAAAAACTTCCAGTTACAACTAAGTTTGTCGTAAGACGTGATTATGATATGAACAATCAAACTTTGTAATCAGTATGAAAATTGCAGAAATCAGAGATTTAGCTACTCCAGAATTGAAAGAAAGACTTGAAGCGGAAGTGAAAGCTTACGAACAAAAGAAAATCAATCACAGTATTTCTCCACTGGATAGCCCTGCAGTGATTACACAATCACGCAGAGAAATAGCGCGCATGAAAACAGAATTGCGCAAAAGAGAACTAGAAAACAAATAATTAGCAACTGAATGGAAACTAGAAATTTAAGAAAAGAAAGAATTGGTGTCGTTTCCAGTAATAAAATGGAGAAATCCATTACTGTTGCTGTGAAGTGGAAAGAAAAACACCCTATCTACGGAAAATTCGTGAACAAAACGAAAAAATTCCATGCTCATGACGAGAAAAATGAATGCAATATCGGTGATACTGTAAAAATTATGGAAACTCGTCCTTTGAGTAAAACTAAGAGATGGAGATTAGTGGAAATAATTGAAAAAGCTAAGTAATTATGATACAACAAGAATCTAGACTTGCAGTAGCCGACAATTCAGGAGCAAAGGAAGTACTTTGTATCCGTGTGTTAGGTGGTACAAAAAGAAGATATGCTTCTGTTGGGGATGTAATTGTCGTGGCTGTTAAACACGTTATCCCATCCAGTGATGTTAAAAAAGGTGCAGTATCTAAAGCGATTATTGTACGTACGAAAAAAGAAATACGTCGTGCCGATGGCTCTTATATCCGTTTTGATGACAATGCTTGTGTATTGTTGAACAACTCGGGAGAAATCAGAGGTAGCCGTATTTTTGGCCCTGTTGCCCGTGAACTTCGTGCCGTTAATATGAAAATCGTGTCTTTAGCACCAGAAGTACTATAATTAATACAACGATAGGAAATGAGCAAATTACATATTAAAAAAGGCGATATCGTTTATGTTAATACGGGTGAAGACAAAGGCAAAACAGGTCGTGTACTTAAAGTATATATCGACAAACAACGTGCCCTTGTAGAAGGTGTTAATATGGTATCTAAAAGTACGAAACCGAATGCAAAAAGTCCTCAAGGAGGAATTACAAAGAAAGAAGCTCCTGTTCACATTTCGAACTTGCAAGTATTGGATCCTAAAACAGGAAAACCAACTCGCATTGGTCGCAAAGAGAATGCAAAAGGAGTATTGGTGCGTATTTCTAAAAAATCAGGGGAGGAAATTAAGTAATGAGTAATACAGCAAATCTAAAACAAGAATATCAGGAAAAAATCGTTCCTGTATTGATGAAAGAGTTTAGTTACTCATCAATAATGCAGGTTCCTGTATTGAAAAAAATTGTGATCAACCAAGGTCTTGGTTCTGCAGTAGCTGATAAAAAAATTATTGATGTTGCAATCCAAGAATTGACCACAATTACAGGTCAAAAAGCAGTAGCAACTATTTCTAAAAAAGATATTTCAAACTTCAAACTTCGTAAGAAAATGCCTATCGGTGTGATGGTTACGTTGAGAAGAGAACAAATGTATGAATTTCTTGAAAGATTAGTTCGTGTAGCTTTGCCACGTATTCGTGACTTCAAAGGTATCGAAAGCAAATTGGACGGAAGAGGTAATTATACCTTAGGAATTCAAGAACAAATCATTTTTCCTGAAATTAATATTGATAATATTACTAAAATATTGGGAATGAATATTACCTTTGTAACCTCTGCGAAAACAGATGAAGAAGGTTATGCTCTTTTGAGAGAATTCGGCTTACCTTTTAAAAACGCAAAAAAAGAACAATAATATGGCTAAAGAATCAATGAAAGCCCGCGAAGTAAAGCGTGCAAAGATGGTTGCCAAATATGCTGAGAAAAGAGCTCAGTTGAAAAAAGAAGGCAACTGGGAAGCTTTGCAAGCATTACCTAAAAATGCTTCTCCTGTACGTTTGCACAATCGTTGCAAAATAACAGGACGCCCTAAAGGATATGTTCGTCAGTTTGGTATTTCTCGTATTCAATTTCGCGAAATGGCTTCTGCAGGATTGATTCCGGGAGTAAAAAAGGCTAGCTGGTAAATGTAAAATAAAGAATTAAAAATTAAAAGATAAGAATTAATGAGTTGAACACCAATTCTTTAATTCTTAACTCTTAATTTTTAATTGAATATAGAGTTTTAAATATTGTCCGGAAAGACCGGATCAATTTAATTTTTTTAATTATGACAGATCCAATTGCAGATTATCTGACAAGACTAAGGAACGCCATTAAAGCGAAACACAGAGTGGTGGAAATTCCTGCGTCTAATTTAAAGAAAGAGATCACTAAGATCCTTTTCGACAAAGGCTACATCTTGAATTACAAGTTTGTAGAAGAAGGGCCACAAGGCACAATTAAAGTTGCTTTGAAGTATGACCCAGTGAACAAAGTAAACGCAATTAAAACCCTGAAAAGAGTGTCAACTCCAGGTTTGCGTAAATATGCAGGTTACAAAGAAATGCCTCGAGTATTGAATGGTTTAGGTATTGCTGTACTTTCTACTTCTAAAGGAGTTATGACAGACAAAGAAGCCCGCAATCTTAAGATTGGTGGCGAAGTATTATGTTATGTTTATTAATTTGAAGGAGGAAATAGTATGTCAAGAATAGGAAAACTACCCATAGAAATACCGGCAAAAGTGACTGTAACACAAAAAGATAATGTGATTACAGTAAAAGGTCCTAAAGGCGAATTATCTCAAGAAATTAATTCGGCTATCAAAATTGAAGTAAATGGTAATGAATTGACAGTATCCAGACCAAATGACGAAAGACAAAATCGTGCTTTGCATGGTTTGTACCGTTCATTGATCAATAATATGGTTATTGGTGTATCAGAAGGTTACAAAAAAGAACTTGAATTAGTCGGCGTTGGTTACCGTGTTACTAATACAGGAAATCTTTTGGATTTCGCTTTAGGATATACACACAATATCTATATACAACTGCCACCGGAAATTAAAGTTGAAACTAAGAGTGAGCGTAATAAAAACCCTCTTGTTATTTTAGAATCAACAGACAAACAACTACTTGGACAAGTTTGTGCGAAAATACGTTCATTCCGTAAAGTGGAGCCTTACAAAGGAAAAGGTGTTCGCTTTGTTGGTGAAGTTGTTCGCAGAAAATCCGGAAAGTCAGCAAGTAAATAATTTACAAAACTGAAATTATCATGACAACAAAGGAATTAAGAAGAATTAAAATAAAACAACGTGTTCGTAAGCATATCTCAGGAACTGCAGAACGCCCACGTTTGACAGTGTTCAGAAGCAACAAACAAATTTATGCGCAAGTTATTGACGACTTGACAGGTAAAACATTAGCTGCTGCTTCTTCTGTTACTATTACAGATAAAGCTCCTAAAAAAGAAATAGCGTCTAAAGTAGGAGAATTGATTGCTCAAAAATCCAAAGAAGCAGGCATTGAAGTCGTAGTTTTTGATCGTAATGGTTATTTATACCATGGTAGAGTGAGAGAATTGGCAGAAGCTGCTCGTAAAGGTGGACTTAAATTTTAATTAAAATGGCAGTAAATAATAAAGTAAAGTCAACAAATGACTTGGAATTAAAAGATAGATTAGTTGCCATCAACCGCGTAACTAAAGTTACAAAGGGAGGCCGTACTTTCAGCTTTGCAGCTATTGTTGTAGTTGGAAATGAAGATGGTATCATTGGCTGGGGATTAGGTAAAGCTGGTGAAGTAACTGCAGCAATTGCTAAAGGTGTTGAAGCCGCAAAAAAGAACTTAATTAAAGTTCCAATATACAAAGGTACAATCCCTCACGAACAATTGGCTAAATTTGGTGGTGCACAAGTATTTATCAAACCTGCGACTCTTGGTACAGGAGTAAAAGCCGGTGGTGCGATGCGTGCAGTATTAGAGAGTGTTGGAGTTACAGACGTTTTGGCTAAGTCAAAAGGATCTTCTAATCCTCACAACTTAGTAAAAGCGACTATCGCTGCCCTAGGTGAATTGAGAGATCCTGCTATGGTTGCTCAAAACAGAGGTGTATCAGTAGAAAAAGTATTTAAAGGATAATTTAGGAGGAAAAGATATGGCAACGATAAAAATTAAACAAGTAAGAAGTCGCATCAATTGTCCTAAAGACCAAAAAAGAACTTTAGATGCATTAGGATTGAGAAAATTGAATCGAGTGGTTGAACATCAAGACAATCCAGCAATTAGAGGGATGGTTGAGAAAGTGAAACATTTGATTTCTATAGAACAGTAATTCATTTTGTTAAAAATAAAACACATAATAATATGAACTTATCGAATTTAAAACCTGCTGAAGGTTCTGTTAAAACCCGCAAAAGAATTGGACGTGGTCCCGGCTCGGGTTTAGGAGGAACTTCCACAAGAGGTCATAAAGGTCAGAAATCAAGATCTGGTTATTCTAAGAAAATTGGTTTCGAGGGAGGTCAAATGCCAATCCAAAGACGTTTGCCTAAGTTCGGTTTCAAGAATATTAACCGCATTGAATATAAAGCGATTAATCTTGATACGATACAAGCGTTGGCAGATGCTCAACAATTGACAAAAATAGGTATTCAAGAGTTAAGAAATGCCGGATTTGTATCTTCAAATCAATTGGTAAAAATCCTAGCTAAAGGAACAATTACTTCTGCATTAGAAATTACAGCAAATGCATTTTCAAAAACAGCAGAAGAAGCGATTTCTAAAGCAGGAGGAACAGCTGTAAAACTCTAATATATAATGAGAGCAATTGAAACAATAAAAAATATCTGGAAGATCGAAGATTTGAGAAATCGAATCGGAGTGACTCTTCTTTTGATTACGGTTTATCGCTTCTTATCGGTAATAACGCTTCCCGGAATTGATCCGACTTCCTTAACAAAACTTCAAGAACAAACAGCTGGAGGATTGATGGGATTGTTAGATATGTTTTCCGGAGGTGCTTTCTCAAATGCTTCTATTGTTGCTTTGGGAATTATGCCTTATATATCAGCGTCTATCGTAATACAGTTGTTAGCTATCGCAATACCTTATTTCCAAAAACTACAACGGGAAGGTGAAAGTGGAAGAAGAAAGATCAATCAATACACACGTTATTTGACGTTGTTAATTTTGATATTGCAAGCTCCTACTTATCTTATGAACTTAAATGTACAAATGAGAGCAGTAGGCGGAGCAGTGCCGGATGGTTTGTGGTTCACTATTTCTTCAACGCTTATCCTTGCAGCAGGATCTATGTTCGTGCTGTGGTTAGGAGAAAGAATTACTGACAAAGGTGTTGGAAATGGTATTTCATTCATTATCATGGTCGGAATCCTAGCTCGTTTCCCACAATCATTGTTTCAAGAATTTATTTCTAAAATGACAGAATCAACAGGTGGACTAGTGATGTTCTTAATTGAAATCATTGCTTTGTTGGCTGTTATTGCAGGAGCAATTCTTTTAGTACAAGGAACCAGAAGAGTACCGGTTCAGTACGCAAAACAAATGGTTGGTAACAAACAATATGGTGGAGCAAGACAATATATTCCATTGAAAGTGAATGCCGCGAATGTAATGCCTATCATTTTTGCTCAAGCAATTATGTTTATTCCTGTAACATTGATTGGTTTTGGATCTGGAGACCCAGATGGTTGGATGGTAAAAGTATTTTCTCCATTAACAAACATCTATGGTTTCTGGTATAACTTTATCAATGCCATTCTGATTATTATGTTTACTTATTTCTATACTGCTATTACAATTAATCCAAAGCAAATGGCAGAAGACTTAAAGCGTAATAATGGATTTATACCGGGAATAAAACCGGGTAAAAAAACGGCTGAATATATTGATGAAATCATGTCGAGAATAACTTTCCCCGGATCAATGTTTTTGGCGTTGGTAGCAATTATGCCTGCCTTTGCTCATTTCTTTGGAATACAAGAAGGTTTTGCTTCTTTCTTCGGAGGAACTTCTCTGATAATTTTAGTCGGTGTAGTTTTGGATACATTACAACAAGTGGAAAGCCATTTGTTAATGCGCCATTACGATGGATTGCTGAAATCAGGAAGAATTAAAGGACGACAAGGTACTGCTTATTGATAAAAATGATTTATCTAAAAACAGATGAAGAAATCGAGTTGATGCGGGTAGCGAACCAATTAGTAGGTGCTACACTTGCTGAGGTTGCAAAAAATATTGCACCGGGAGTTACCACGCTTCAATTAGATAAAATAGCCGAAGAATTTATTTGCGATCATGGCGCACGTCCTTTATTCAAAGGATACAATGGATTTCCAAATGCACTGTGTATTTCAATAAATGAAAATGTAGTTCATGGCATTCCCGGAACTTATCAACTGAAAGAAGGAGATATTGTTTCTGTAGATTGCGGAACTCAAATTAATGGCTACTGTGGAGACTCAGCTTATACCTTTGAAGTCGGTGAGGTGACTCCCGAAATAAAAAGGCTTTTACAAATAACAAAGGAGTCTTTATATATTGGCATCGCAAATGCTGTGGAAGGAAAGAGAATCGGAGATGTAGGTAATTCAATTCAGACCTATTGCGAAAGCAACGGCTACAGTGTCGTTCGGGAATTGGTCGGACATGGAATTGGAAAAAATATGCACGAAGCACCGGAAGTTCCTAATTATGGGAAGAAAGGTTATGGCTCTCTTTTGAAAAGTGGTATGTGTATTGCTATAGAACCGATGATCAATTTGGGAAAGAAAAATATAAAAATGGAGAAAGATGGTTGGACAATTCGAACAGCAGATCGCAAACCCTCAGCCCATTTTGAACATACAGTAGCGATTCGTTCAGGTAAAGCAGATATATTATCTTCATTTGATTTGATAGAACAGTTTTTAGAAAGTAAGAAGTAATTTAATTTTTTGAATATATGGCTAAACAGTCAGCAATAGAGCAGGATGGAATAATAATAGAAGCATTGTCAAATGCAATGTTTCGTGTCGAATTGGAAAACGGACATGAAATAACCGCTCACATTTCCGGAAAAATGCGTATGCATTATATCAAAATACTTCCGGGAGATAAAGTGAAAGTAGAAATGTCTCCATACGATTTGACTAAAGGTCGTATTTCATTTAGATATAAATAAAAAAATAAAATAGATAGACATGAAAGTAAGAGCTTCATTAAAAAAACGCACCGACGAATGTAAAATCGTTCGGAGAAAAGGGCGCTTGTATGTGATCAATAAGAAAAATCCTAAATTTAAACAACGTCAAGGTTAAGTAATATGGCTATAAGAATAGTAGGGGTAGATTTACCACAAAACAAAAGGGGCGAAATAGCATTGACTTATATTTACGGTATTGGTCGCAGCGCATCCAACAGAATCTTGCAAGAAGCAGGAATTGATAGAGATATTAAAGTAAAAGATTGGACTGATGATCAAGCAGCTAAAGTGCGTGAAGTTATCGGTAGCAATTTTAAAGTAGAAGGGGATCTTCGTTCTGAGGTTCAGTTGAATATCAAACGTTTGATGGATATCGGTTGCTACCGCGGCGTGCGTCACCGTATCGGATTACCCGTGAGAGGTCAAAGTACCAAAAATAATGCCCGTACACGTAAGGGTAGAAAGAAAACAGTTGCTAACAAGAAAAAAGCTACTAAATAATAATTAAATTATGGCAAAAAAAACAGTCGCAGCTAAAAAAAGAGTAGTTAAAGTTGATGCAAATGGTCAATTGCACGTTCACTCTTCTTTTAACAACATTATTATTACAATTGCAAATAGCGAAGGTCAAGTGATTTCATGGTCTTCTGCAGGTAAAATGGGATTTAGAAGTTCTAAAAAGAACACTCCGTATGCAGCTCAAATGGCAGCTCAAGATTGTGCTAAAATAGCATATGATTTGGGCTTGAGAAAAGTAAAAGCTTATGTGAAAGGTCCGGGTAATGGTCGTGAATCTGCTATCAGAACCGTACATGGTGCTGGAATCGAAGTAACAGAAATCATTGATGTTACACCACTTCCACATAATGGATGTCGTCCTCCTAAAAGAAGAAGAGTTTAATTAATTTATTTTCCTGTATAGGATGAGAATACGTGAATAGATTGCAATACCCTCTCTGTAATCGCGGCTGCACAAGTTCCTATCCACAGAACTATTAACAAATAAAAAAATGGCAAGATATACTGGACCAAAAACAAAAATCGCGCGTAAATTCGGTGAGCCTATTTTCGGACCGGATAAAGTTCTTAGTAAAAAGAATTATCCTCCAGGGCAACACGGAAACGGAAGAAAGAAAAAAACTTCTGAGTATGGTATCCAATTACGCGAAAAACAAAAAGCAAAATATACTTACGGTGTGTTGGAAAAACAATTCCGTAACTTATTTGAAAAAGCGCAACGATCTAAAGGTATTACGGGTGAGGTTCTTCTTCAATTGTTGGAGTGCCGCTTAGATAATATCGTTTATCGCATGGGTTTAGCAAAAACAAGAGCAGGAGCACGTCAATTGGTTTCTCATCGTCATATTGTAGTGGATGGCAAGGTGGTTAATATCCCTTCTTATTCAGTGAAACCAGGACAAATTGTAGGCGTTCGTGAAAAAGCTAAATCTTTGGAAGTAATTTTGGATAGCGTTTCAGGAATAAATCATAGCAAATATCCTTGGATTGAGTATGATCAAACTTCTATGAGTGCGAAATTCTTACATATTCCAGAGAGAGCAGATATTCCCGAAAATATCAAAGAACAATTAATCGTAGAATTATATTCTAAATAAAAAACTTCCTATGGCGATATTAGCATTTCAAAAACCCGACAAAGTATTAATGTTGGAGGCGGACAATCAGTACGGAAAATTTGAATTCCGTCCGTTGGAACCCGGCTATGGAATTACAATTGGTAACTCTCTTCGTCGCATTCTCTTATCTTCATTGGAAGGATACGCTATCACATCTATCAAGATTGATGGTGTTAATCATGAATTTTCTGCTGTACCAGGTGTTTTGGAAGATGTTACAAACATTATTCTAAACCTTAAGCGAGTAAGATTCAAACAAACGGTTAAGGATATTGAACACGAAACGGTAACAATTAACATTTCAGGAACAGAAGAATTTAAAGCGGGTGATATTGGTAAACAATTAGCTGGTTTTGAAGTCTTAAATCCTGATTTTGTTGTTTGTCATTTGGATAAAGGTGCAAGTCTAAAGATCGAAATAGCAATAGGAAAAGGACGTGGTTATGTTCCAGCTGAAGAAAATCGTACCGAAAATGACGAAATCAATCAAATAGCAATTGATTCTATTTTCACTCCGATGGTGAATGTAAAATACGTTGTAGAGCCATTCCGTGTGGAACAAAAGACAGATTACGAAAAGCTGACAATTGAGATTACAACAGATGGTTCTATTGCTCCAAAAGATGCTTTAAAAGAAGCTGCTCGTATCTTGATTCATCACTTTATGTTGTTTTCTGATGAAAAAATTCATTTGGAACCAACAAGCACTGAATCAAATGAAGAATTTGATGAAGAAGTATTGCACATGCGTCAATTGTTGAAATCAAAATTGGCAGATATGGATCTTTCGGTTCGTGCTCTTAATTGCTTGAAAGCGGCAGATGTAGAAACTTTGGGAGAACTTGTGAGATATCAAAAAAATGATTTGTTGAAATTCCGCAACTTCGGAAAAAAATCATTAACTGAATTAGATGAATTGCTTGAGCGATTGAGTTTGAACTTCGGCATGGATATCTCAAAATATAAATTAGATAAAGATAATTAACGATGAGACATAATAAAAAAATCAATCACTTAGGTCGTACATATTCTCACAGAGCTGCAATGCTTTCTAACATGGCTGTTTCTTTGATTATGCACAAAAGAATATTTACGACTTTAGCAAAAGCAAAGGAACTTCGTAAATACGTAGAGCCGATTATTTCTAAATCAAAAAATGATTCAACTCATTCAAGACGTCTTGTATTTCAGCAATTGCATGATAAATATGCGGTAACTGAATTATTTCAAGAAATTTCACAAAAGATTGGCGATCGTCCGGGTGGATATACTCGTATCATCAAAACAGGCAATCGTTTGGGAGATAACGCTTCTATGTGTTTTATTGAATTAGTTGATTATAACGAGTTGATGTTGAAAGAAAAAGCAGCAACAACTAAAGCGGCAACAAAAACACGTCGTTCGAGAAGAGGTTCTGCAAAAACTGAAGAAGCAGCGGTTGCTGAAACTGCTACTCCTAAAGCTGCTAAAGCTCCAAAAGCTGCAGCAGAAGAAGTTGAAGCTCCAGTAGTAGAAGAGGTTATTGAAACTCCAGCAGCGGAAGAAAAACCAGCTGAGGAAGCTCCAAAAACTGAAGACGAAAAAGCAGCAGAGTAAATAGAATTTATCACTTACTCTTTATAATAAAAAAGGTATTCTGAAATTTCGGAATACCTTTTTTTAGTTTTCTTCGTTGATTTCGCTGGAGGTAGTCTATAGTTGCCAATTGCCACAGTTGCTGACGTTTTGCTGGCGCGGATTTGTAATCCGTGCCTTTATAACGTGAGTTCAATAATAATAATATGACTTTTGAATTATGGCAAATGCTTAAATTGTAGCTGTATACGGAAATTTGAGTGAGAGTTTCCATTCGAAAACCTCATTTAGTAACTAGTGAGTGAACTCACTGCTTACTAAACGAAATTTTGGAAATATTCATATTATTCTAATATTATATAGAACCCACGTTTATATATTTGGCACAGATTACAAATCCGTGTCAGCGTCAGCTGGCAATAAATTCAAGCCAATAAATCCCGCAAGTGTTTTTTTTATTAATATTTCATTAATAATTGATTAAATAAAAATAAAAGCTCATTAAATTTTGCTTTTTTATTCTGTTTCTGTGATTTCTGAAAAAAATAAAATATCTTTGTAAACCTTTTATTTATTTATAAAACACATTTTAATTATACCATGAAAATACAATCTTATTTTCTATTGATATGTTCGGTCTTATTTGTTTTCTTTTCTTGTAATCAAGATGAGGGAATTGGTGGTTCATCATCTGTCGAAGGCTATGTTTACAATGTTAGACATTCTGATGATAATTTCTCTTTCACAAAAGATACTTTTCCGGCTTTAGACCAACGCGTGTTTCTTCAATATCCCTCTGATTTGAAAGATGTAAGAACTGACAAAGATGGTAAATACCGAGTCAATTTTTTGCGAAGTGGCAATTATGAAATATATGCAGTTTCAGAGTTTGTTGGAGGTAGTATGAAAGCGGAAGTAGTTGATGTTCGCGTTAGCGGAAATCTTACCATTGCGGACACGATATTTATTCATACAGGAAAAGCAAATGGAACAGCAATGATAAGGGGATCTGTGTATGCAACTATGTGGCATAATGCAAGATACCAGGGAGAAGGTCCTGCTGTTGGTGCTCGGGTTTACATAAAAAATGCTGGAGAAGAAGCTTTTTTTGATGATTTAAGAGTGAGTGATAAAGGCGTTTTTATTTTTCAAAAAATACTGCCGGGAGAGTATGAAATACATGTAACTACAGAAGATCCGGTAACGAGAGTTGTTACTACAGTTTTTGAATCTATTAAGGTTACAGAAACAGGAAAGATTTACAACCTTTCGCAAGAAAAGGAGACTCCTGAAGGAAATTTTACTTTTATCATTGATATTATATAATCATTATGAATCAGATTAAAAAGAACAAGGTAAGTCTATTGTTGATTTTATTTATTGGAACGTATTTTATCAATATCATAGCACAAGAGCAACAACTCCTTGATCGTCGTCCTCAAACATTGGAAGAACGGAGAGAAATTCGTAAAAACTTGGTTGTCAAAGAAATCAATACAGATGCGAGGGGGAAAAGGCAATGGATAGATCATTTGACGGTTTGGGGTGAAACCGGATTGAAATTGGAAGAAATAGAATATGCTGTTTACGGACAAAAAGAACGGGTAACATACGAATATGATGCAAACGGCATTTGTATTCGGGAAAATGTATATAACGATAAAAATAAATTATACCGGATTCGTAAGTACGAATATCATCCCAATGGAAGAAAAAAAGTACAATACAATTATAATCCAGACGGAAAATTGTTTTCTACTAAGGTTTTTGAATATTCTTACCAATAACAATGTATAACAGAATAAGCAATATACTAAATGAAATGAGTCCAATCACATTGGAGGAAATGCGAAATATCCGTTTGATGGATCGTATTGATTCTAAGTTTGTGGCTCCGGTTTCAGTTCTTCCATTGTTGTTGGAAAAAGCAACTCCCTTTTTTAAAGTACAAGTGAATAACGGAGTTTCTTTAGCGCCTTATTCTACTCAATATTTAGATACACCTCATTTAGATATGTTTGTGGTGCATCAAAATGGGAAATTGAACAGACAAAAGCTTCGGATTCGCTCGTATGTTGAAGTTGGACAGTCTTTTTTAGAAGTGAAGAATAAGAATAATAAAGGAAGAACGAAAAAAATTAGGGTTCCTATTTCTCAAACGCATATTCAATCGGTAGAAGACCTGAATGATGATCGTTTGTTTTTAGCTGAAAATTCTGATTTTGAAGTTAATACACTAATTCCTTCTTTGTCGAATGAGTTCAACCGAATAACTTTGGTTAATAATCGAAAAACGGAACGGATAACAATTGATGTTAATTTGTCGTTTTACCATGCTTTTTCAAACAAAGAAGTTTCTATGGAAAATTTGATGATTCTCGAACTCAAGCAAGATGGATGGCAACATTCTGATTTTAGAGATATTTTGATGGATTTGAGAATAAAGCAAATGGCTTTTAGCAAGTATTGCATGGGGACAGTTTTAACTAATCCAGACGTGAAATATAATCGTTTTAAAAGACGATGGACTTTAATAAATAAACTAATACAATAAAATTACATGATTCAATCAGACTACGATCCAGAAATTAGTGCGCAATATGCACAAGAATTAGCCGAAAAAGGACTTACTTTTATGGGTGTTGAAGTTTTTGACCCAACTCACTTTTGGGCACTTTTGTTAAGATTTGCATTTAACCTTTTGGTTTGCTGGATTATAATACAATTCTTTTATTATAGAAAGAGTAGGAGAAAGGACTATTATTTTACATTTATGCTTTTTAGTGTGACGATATTCTTTCTGTTATTCTTATTGCAAAGTATTCCGATGCAAATCGGTTTTGCCTTGGGACTTTTTGCCATATTTGGCATGATTCGATATCGGACGGAATTGGTGCAGATTCGAGAAATGACCTATTTATTTGTAATTATTGGTATTTCTGTTGTAAACGGATTGGCGATGGAAGTTCCTTATGCGTCAGTTATTGCTGCGAACTTTCTGTTCATTCTAGTCATTTGGATATTAGAAAGTAACAAGGTTTTAAAACATACATCTACTAAAATTGTCCTTTACGAAAAAATATCTTTGATAACTCCGGATAAATCGGAAGAGTTAATGGCCGACTTAAAAGCTAGAACCGGCTTGGATATTACTAAAACAGAAATAGGACATATTGATTTCTTACGTGATGTTGCTTTTATTAAAGTATATTACAAAGCAGCTACAGATGAGATAAATACAATCGATACAGTTACTAAATTTTAAGAATAGAATGAAATCAAAATTAATCGTATTTCTTCTTCTTTCTTCACTTTTGACTTTTGCACAAGGACAAAGAGAAACGAATATTGGTGCATCTTTGTCTGCTGAATTGCAAAAAGAAGATTTATTCTTACGCAATTTGAATTTGATGGTAGAAGAAGAAGTGCGTTTAATTGATAATATAAAAGGATTTGATAGATCGGTTACTTCTTTAGGCTTAGATTATTCTTTTTTTGAAAAAAGGATGAAAGTTGGGGGTTATTATGCCTTTATTTATCTGTACAATGATAAACACTATTATGAGCCTCGACATCGCTATTATTTGAATCTTTCATTCAAGCAACCTTGGCAGCGATATACCTTCTCTTGGCGTGGACGAGTTCAAGGAACTTACAGAGATGAAAATAGAGGGGCATATAAGACCAATCCGAAATATATAATGAAAAATAAATTCGAGATTGAATATTCTGTTTGGGGTCGTCCTTGGAAACCTTATATTTCTTGCGATTTCTCTACCGAATTAAATAATCCAATAGGAAATGAACTGACTCGAATCCGTTATCAAGGAGGAACGAGTTGGCGGTTAAATAGAACCGATTATTTGGATTTCTTTATGCGTTTTGATAATTATTTTTCAGATGATGATCCGCACGTTTTCTCGGTGGGCGTTGGTTATCGATTAAAAATGTAAAACTTAATTTAGAATCCGATAGCGGTTTCCTCCACTTTCCGGTCTTACCGAATACGTTTTTAATCGTAATTTAGTTTCTGATTCAGGAATCCCGTATCCCGAAGAAATATCGTAAACGGCTTTGCAATGTGGACATCTGGCCTTTCCTACTTCATCAGGAATAATTTTTATGTTTCTATCTACTTCTACCGGACAAGTCAAATCATAAGCATATAAATTGACAATATCTCCATTCAAACTAAGTCCGTTAATTACTAAAATGCCACCATAACCAAGTTTATCAGTTCCTTTTCGGGGTTGAGTGATTGATTTTGTTGCTAATGCTGCAACTAATTCGTTATCCCCAAAATCTAAGTCAAGAGTTATGTTTACCGGATAATTAGGTATAGACGAGTAAATTTCCTCTTCACAAGATTGCAAACCAATAGATAGAAAAAAAGTGAATAAGAGAATCTTTTTCATGAATTATTTCAGCAATTTCTGAATAGCTTCATTTACCTTATTAAAGTGAAATTCAGAAATGATTTGTTCTTTCATTTCCTCAATCTTATCATTACAGAGATTTCCGATGCTGCCTTCATGCGTGTGATTGACTTTTTTATCCACGATAAAGTTTCCGGCTTCAATTTCCAATCCCACTTGTTTGTAAGCATCCCGGAAAGGTATTCCTTGTAAAACAAGTTCATTTACTTTTTCTACGCTAAATAATAAAGCATATTTATCTCCAGCTAAAATATCTTCATTAACTTTTACCGATTGCATCATTAAAGTAACCATTTGAATACAATCAGTCAATTCGTCAAAAGCAGGAAGAAAGACTTCTTTAGTTATTTGTAAATCACGAAAATAACCGGAAGGAAGATTGTTCGTTACTAGTGTGATTTGCTGGGGAATACTTTGAAGTAAATTGCATTTAGCTCTTGTCAATTCAAAAACATCCGGATTTTTTTTGTGCGGCATAATGCTTGAACCCGTAGTAAATTCATCGGGAAGTTTAATAAAACCAAAATTTTGACTGTTATACAAACAAGCATCATAAGCTAATTTAGAAAGAGTTGCAGCAATTCCGGCTAATGCGAAACCGACTGTTCTCTCCATTTTACCTCTTCCCATTTGAGCATAAACCACGTTGTAATTCAACGAATCGAATCCCAATAAATCGGTTGTCATCTGACGATTCAAAGGAAACGAAGAACCATATCCAGCGGCAGAACCCAACGGATTGCGATTGCATATTTTGTAAGCTGCCTGTAATAATTGCAAATCATCGACCAAACTTTCAGCATAAGCTCCAAACCAAAGTCCAAAAGAAGAAGGCATTGCAATTTGCAAGTGAGTATATCCCGGCAATAAAACGTTTTTATATTTATTACTTTGAGCAATAAGCACATCAATCAAGTTCGAAACTGATGTTACTAAGGTTTGGATAGCATCTCGAGTGAAAAGTTTTAAGTCTAATAGAACTTGATCATTTCGAGAGCGTCCGCTATGGATTTTTTTTCCAATATCCCCAAGCTTTTGAGTTAACATTAATTCCACTTGAGAATGAACATCCTCAACGCCTGCTTCAATAGTAAATTCTCCGGAATCAGCTAATTGATAAATACTTTTAAGTGCTGAAAGTAAATCTTTTAATTCATCAGAAGTCAATAATCCAATGCTTTCCAACATGGTGATATGCGCCATAGAGCCTAGAATATCAGACTTTGCTAGGTATAAATCCATTTCGCGATCTTTGCCGACAGTATATTTTTCTACGGATTTATCGACTTGTGTGTTTTTCTGCCAAAGCTTCATAATTCATTATAAGGCACAACAGCCAAAATATCAGCGATTTTGTTTACGCCGTCTTGTAAAGGTTTAGATAACATTGGTTTTAAAAACGGATTTAATTTTGCCTTTACAGTTAATTTCATTTTTGTTTCATTTTCTGTAACGCCAACCAATTGAACCCACATATTTACGTCTATTGGAGCTTGATCTGCGACTAATTTAATTGTTTTGATTGGTTCTCTTTCGACAATAGAAAACTTAACGCTTCCTACTGGATTTACAGAAAAAGAACAAGAATCTTGATCAAAAGTAAAATCATTCACTTTGTCAGAAGGAATTTTATCTTTTATCTTTTCTAAATTTTCCAAATTAGAAAGAACCTCATAAATCGTTTTTTGATTATGAGGTACTGTTTTTATTTCGCTTGTAAATTCGGTCATTCTTTAAATTTAATTATTTCCCTGTCCAAGTGGACGGATTTTTTCTCCATTCTTGGAGTGTTTTAATTTCAGATTCGTCGATGTAATTTGTTTTTAGAGCTTCATCCAAAATGGCATCGTAATTACAAAGAGTGGTTAATTTCACTTTTGCTTCATTGAATTTTTCTTCCGCAATAGGGAACCCATAAGTGAAAATAGCAACCATTCCGGCAACGTGACATCCTGCGTTACGGATTGCTTCAACCGCTTTCAAACTACTTCCTCCGGTAGAAATTAAATCTTCAATAACAACCACTTTAGAACCGGGTTTAAGGTCTCCTTCAATAAGATTTTCCAAACCGTGGTCTTTAGGCGTTGCCCGAATATACACAAAAGGAAGATTTAATTCTTCAGCTACCATAGCACCTTGAGCAATAGCACCTGTTGCAACACCGGCAATAGCGTCTACATCTTCATAAATTTCAAGGATTGTACGAGCCAATTCTAATTTAATAAAATTGCGGGTAACTGGATAAGAAAGTGTTTTCCGGTTGTCACAGTATATAGGTGATTTCCAACCGGATGCCCATGTAAACGGATTGGCCGGTTGAAGTTTGACAGCTCTGATTTTAAGTAACTTTTTTGCTAAAATTTGTTCTAGAGTCTTCATTAAAGAGGATATTAGAGTTTTACTATATGGATTTTCATACAAAAGTAATGATTTGAAATGAAATTCTTATTAAAAAGTACTGACTTTTTAGTAAAAAAAAATAATCATTAGCTTCTTTTTTCTTAAGCAACACATAAAGTAAGAATGCTAATTTTAATATTTTCAGATTTGAAAAGGGCTTGAATACAGGATTCAAGAGTAGCTCCGGTTGTTAAAACATCGTCAATGATTAAAATGTGTTTGTTTTTAAATAGTTCTTTATTAGTGAGTTCGAATATTTGTTGAGTATTCTCCCAACGCTCATAAACACCTTTTTTCGTTTGAGTCATATTGAATTTGGTTCGATATAAATTTTTATTTTCGATTGGAATTTGGGTGATTGATGAAATTCCCTTCGCTATAACTTCAGATTGATTGAAACCTCGTATTTTCAGTTTCTTCTTATGTAAAGGCACAGGTATGAGAAAATCAATGTCCGAAAAAAATCCGGAAGGCAACATTTCTTTAGCCATGTAAGCGCCAATCCATTCTCCCAGATAAATATTTCCTTTATATTTGATTGCTGAAATTAATTTTTGTCCGAATCCTCCTTTGTTGTAATAAAGATAAGCACTTGCTTTTTGAACAGAAACTTTTCCCAAAAAGAGCTCAGAAGCTGGATTGTCCGGATTTAAATGATAATTGGTTTTAGGTAAATCCAAAAGACAACTCGTACAAAGAAACTTTTCGTGTTCTATCAAGCTAATGGAACATTCGATACATAAATTGGGATAAAAAAGATGAAAAAAGTTTTTGAATAAGTGGAAAAACTTCTTGCTGATTTGGTTTTGGTTGAAAAATTTGAACATAATTTATTTTATTTTAAATTGTTTTTTTATCTGTTGACTATTTCACAGACTGTTCGCTGGCGCAGATTACAAATCCGTATCAAAATAAATGTTAAAGGCACGGATTGCAAATCCGCGCCAGCGAACAGCATCCTTCAGCCCTCAAATGCGGCTTCTATATCTTCCAATGAAAATCCTCTTCCTGCCGCAAAACGAATGAGTTTTTGTTTGATTTCATATTCGTTTTTTCCTTTAACTGTTTTTAATTTCGCTTTCAATAATTGAGATAATTGTTTTCTGTTTTCTTCCGAATCAATATTTTGCAAAGCCTCTTTAATTATTTCTTCCGGAATCTGTTTTTTCTTCAATTCATATTTAATCTTATAAGCTCCCCAACGACTGTATTTGAATTTATCATTGACATAAGCTTTACAAAACCGTTTTTCATCCAAAAACTTTTCTTTTTGCAGGTAATTGATGATTTTATTCTGATTCTCAAACGAAATTTCCCAGCGAATCATTTTTTGCCGCAAATCGTAAATACATCTTTCTCCACGACTACAGTAAGCCGCTAACCGATGAAGCGCTTGTTCGTAAGTAATCAGTTTCATGGATGCAAAGAAGCTTTTATCATTCGGTCTTTTCCCGAAATATCTTTCAATAATTCAACAGATTGATAACCTTTCTTTTGCAGCATATCTGCTGTCGCTTTCCCAAAAACAGAACTTGTTTCAAAGAAAAGAATACCATTTTTATTTAAATGTTTCAATCCAATATCTGCAATTCTCTCATAAAACAAAAGCGGCTGTTTTTCGGGAACAAATAAAGCTATTTGAGGTTCATAATCCAAAACATTTGAAGACATCAACTCTTTTTCCGAAGGAACAATATAAGGTGGATTACTCACAATAATATCCCATTTCTCAGGCAAAAAAGGGGGCAAATCAGCGAATATATCGTGATGAACCAATTGCACATTTGAATTATTTTCAATCACATTCAGCTTTGCCGTTTCTAAAGTTTTTTCTGAAACATCAAGCGCATAAATCGAAGCATTAGGAATGTTTTTGTCCAGAGAAATCGCAATACAACCACTTCCCGTTCCAATATCTAATATTGTCGGCGATTCGATTTTCGATTGGAGAATTAAATCAACTAACTCTTCCGTTTCCGGTCTGGGAATAAGTACATTTTCGTTAACAAAAAACGGCAATCCGAAAAACTCACATTCTCCTAATATATACTGAATTGGGCGATATTTTTTCAGTTCATCAACAAACTTCTGAACCTGAATGCCTTCCTTTTCTGATAATTGATTATCTTTGTCGCGCAAAAGAATGTGTCTGCTTTTTTCGCAAACAAATTCAAGGATTAAATAGCTAAAAGATTTGATTTCGGAATCAAGATATAAGCCTTGTAGTTGATTTTGTATAAATGATAACGTTTTTTGCATGATTTTACAAAAATAAGAATTAAAAATCAATATCAAAAATCTTGTTAGTAGAAGAAAAATATATGCATCGCTGCTTGCAATTAGCGGAAAAAGGAAACGGAAATGTCGCTCCTAATCCTATGGTTGGTGCAGTTATTCTTCACAAAGGAAAAATAATAGGAGAGGGCTTTCATCAAAAATATGGCGAATCACACGCGGAAGTCAATGCGATTCATTCGGTGAAAAATCAGGAACTCCTAAAAGATTCTACTTTATATGTAAATTTGGAACCTTGTTCTCATTATGGAAAAACGCCCCCTTGCGCGGAGTTAATCATAAAAAAACAAATTCCAAGAGTCGTTATTGGACAAGAAGACCCTTTTTCGCAAGTTTCAGGACGCGGAATAAAGATGTTGCAAGAGGCTGGAATCGAAGTGGAAATTGGCATTTTGAAAAAGCAATGTGAAGCTTTGAACAAGCGTTTCATCACTTCAGTGACAAAAAAACGGCCTTACATTCTTTTAAAATGGGCGCAATCATCGGACGGGTTTATTGATAGAATACGAGAAATAAATGACGGGCAGAAACCTGTTCAATTTTCGGATGATTTTACAAAAATAGTAGTGCATAAAATGCGAGCAGAAGAAGCCGCAATTATGGTTGGTTCGAGAACGGAAGAACTCGACAAACCGCAATTGAATGTTCGCTATTGGTCTGGGAATAATCCTGTGAAAATAAAATCGGATAGTAGTAAAAACTTATCAGAATTTATGTCAGAATTACAAACGCAGGATATTCAATCTCTAATTGTAGAAGGAGGTTCAAATCTTCTTCAAAGTTTTATAGATGAAAATTTGTGGGACGAAGCTAGAGTCGAAGTCAGTCTGTTTGAACTGAATAAAGGAGTAAAAGCTCCCAGAATTTCAGGACAATTAGCAAATGTTCAAAAATGTAAAAAAACAACCGTTTTACTCTATAAGCCCTAAAAATATATAAATATTGGCGAAGTTGATCATTTTAGTCAAAAATGTTTCTACTTTTGCACATCAAAAACTTTTTAGATATTAAATTTATTAAAATGCAATTAAGAAATAGTTTTTATATTTTACTTTGTTCCTTATTTTTGACAAGTTTAAGTGCTTGTCTGAGTGGAGATGATACAGAAGACTTTTATTATATTTCTACAGATGCTCAAATTACAGGATTATTATTATCTCATGATTCTATTCCGGCTTTGGGAAACGCGAAATTTAGTATAGATCAAGTAAGAGGAATTGTTTATAATCATGATTCACTTCCTTATTTGACCAAAATAACCACTCCGGTTATTCTCGCTTATGCTACAGGTTCTGGATTAGACGGCAATATGTTGACTGTTGTAGGTCGCGATTCGATATGGGTTCAAAGTGGCGATTCAGTGGATATATCTAAAGTTTCACAATTTGAAATTTTTGCGACATCTGGTTTAACAAAAAAATATAGCCTGATAATTAACATACATCAAATTGATCCGGATTCGATTCAATATACTCAAATTGCATCGGAACAGCCTTTTTTAAGTTCAGGAAATAATAAAACGGTAAAATTCAACAACACATATTTTACTTATGTGAAAGATGCCGAAACGATTTCTCTTTATCAATCGGCAGATATGATCACTTGGGAAAACGCCCTTTTAACAGGTCTTCCCGAAAATACGGTGGTAAAAGAAATACAATCTTGTGATAAAGCTTTATTTGCTGTTACAGAAACGGGTGAATTATATATTTCTCTGGATGGATTTACTTGGCAAAATAGATACACAGAATATCCAATTACATCTATTTTAGGTTATATGCCGGCAGGCAGTGTTCAAAAAGAAGGATTAGCAGCGATTGTTCAGAAAGAAAATGGATTGGTTTTTTCTTTTATTCAAGAAATTTTTTCAACGACTTTAGTGGCTTTGCCACCTAGTTATGGAAATGTTGTTCCTGCGAATTTTCCACTTTCAGCTTTTTCAGCTGTATATAGTCAATCGCCGGTGTTGAATAAAATAACCTTAGTTGGAGGAGTCTCGTCTTCCAATGAAGATTTAAATACAGTATGGATAACAGAAGATGGATTCTATTGGGTTCTTTTGTCCAAAGAACACGGAAATCTTCCTTTGGTAAAAGGAGGAAATGCTTTTGTTTATAATGGAAAACTTTATTTTGCAGGTGGATTAGTTGGAGACACATTTAATAATAATTTCTATTCGTCTATTGACGGAGGTATGACTTGGAGGGAAGAACTTTCAAAAATAGCATTTCCTGATTCTTTTGGAGGACGATTTAATGCTTCATTGATTGTTGATGACGAAGATATTTCTTTTTATATAATAGGAGGGATGAAAGAAGACGGATTATCCGCACGAACGGATATTTGGAAAGGTTCATTAAATTCTCAAGTCTATCAAAAATAGATAAAAGTGTTTGTAAAATATAATTTTGAGGTGATTTCTACGTTTTCATTAAGATAACGATATGTTTTTTATGAAATTAGCTTCAAAATATAAATGCAAAATATTAATAATACTTTTAATCATAAAAGGTGCAACAGCGGTTGCTCAAGAATATAAGTACGAAATAGGAGGAATGGCCGGAATGTCCATGTACATGGGCGATGCAAATCAAACTTCGTTATTTCAAGGATGGAATCCCGCAGCGGGTTTGATATTCAGAAATAATTTGAATTTTCGATGGGCGGTAAAAGCGGATTTGCTTATGGGAAAAATTACCGGAGATACAAAAAATGTAGAGAATGTATTTCTGAATCAGGCACAAACCTCGTTTAGCCGTAATTTTTTCGAATTAGGAGGACAGATGGAGTTTAACTTTCTTCCTTATAGCGATAAATTTTCGTATTTGAATACAAGTAAAATATCTCCTTATCTCTTTCTGGGTTTGGGTTTAACGCTGGCTCCGGGAGAAAATGACACTTTCTTTGGATTGAACTTTCCAATGGGAGTTGGAGTAAAATATAAGATTAGGAACAAACTGAATTTGGGAGTTGAATATGCTTTCCATAAGTTATTTAATGATGGTTTCGATGCACCGAATTCGGACGGATTTAATTTAAATAATCCCTATCAAGTTGAAAAAGGATTATTCAAAAATAATGATTGGTATAATACTTTGCTATTTTCGATCACTTGGGAATTTGGCCTAAGAGATGGAAGATGTAAAACAGACTAATGAAAGAAAAAATTGATTTAACACGACTTCCACAGCACATTGCTATCATTATGGATGGAAATGGACGCTGGGCAAAGAAGAGAGGGATGGATCGCTATGTGGGTCATCAAGAAGGAGTTGTGTCTCTTCGTGAAGTTGTTCGAGCAGCCAGCAATTTAGGCGTAAAATATCTGACTGTTTATGCCTTTTCTACAGAAAACTGGAATCGTCCGCAAGAAGAAGTCGACTCATTGATGGCTTTGATTGCAATTGCGATTCGAGGAGAAGTAAAAGGTTTAATGGAAAACAATGCACGTCTTCAAGTTATAGGAGATATCAGTCGTTTACCTCAACCGACAAAGGAAACTTTGGATGAAAGTATTGAAGAAACGAGTAAAAATACAGGATTGACACTATCGGTGGCTCTCAGTTACTCTTCCCGTTGGGAACTAACAGAAGCAACTAAAAGGATAGCAACAGAAGTACAAGAAGGAAAATTAGAAAAAGAAGCGATTAATGAAGAACTTATTTCTAGTTATCTTTCAACTAAAAATATTCCTGACCCTGACTTATTAGTCAGAACAGGAGGTGAATATCGTATAAGCAATTACCTTTTATGGCAATTGGCTTATGCGGAACTTTATTTTACAGATGTTTACTGGCCGGAATTTAGAGCAGAGAATCTTTATGAAGCTATTTTAGACTTTCAAACAAGAGAAAGACGCTTTGGAAAGACGGGTGAACAAGTAAAAAAATAATGATTAATAAAATTTTATGTATAAGAAAATTCTACTTTTTTGTCTTTGGGCTTTTTTAGGAATAAATTTATCGGCACAAGAAATTACAGATGCTGTTCCTCCAACTGCTCCAGAAGAAACTGAGGCAACACCGATTATCTCTTATTCTCTTTCAGATAATAAAAAGTACACAATTGCAGGCATTACCGTATCAGGAGTAGAAAGTTACGGTTATGAAGATTATGTATTAATTGGAGTTTCCGGACTTTCGGTTGGGGATAAAGTAAGTATTCCGGGCGAAGAAATTACTTCGGCTGTTAAACTATTTTGGAGACATGGTTTATTTTCGGATGTTAAAATATTAGCAACCAAACAAACCAGAGATAGTGTTTGGTTGGAATTTGCCTTGAAACCGAATCGAATCATTTCCTCAATTAACTTTACAGGAGTAAAGAAAAGTGAAAGAGAAGATTTGGAAGCCAAAATCGGAATGGTTAGAGGTTCGCAATTAACGCCTAACTTAATGAACCGGGCAAAAAAGAGAATCAAAGATTATTTTGATGAAAAAGGTTTTAGTAATGCCGGCATAAAAATTCAGCAACGAGATGATTTATCTGCAGAAGGAAAAGTTATGCTGGATATTATGGTGGATAAAAATCAAAAAACCAAAATCAAAACGATTTATATTTCAGGAAACGAAAAGCTTTCGGATTATGATTTGAAAAGGGCAATGAAGAAAACCAATGAAGGTTTTTCATTGAAAAAAAGGCCGAAATTAAGTATCCGCAAATTATTTAGCACGAAAAAATTCGTGAGAGATGAGTTTGAAAATGATTTGGAAAATATACTTCTCAAGTATAATGAAAAGGGCTATAGAGATGCTTATATCATTTCGGACAGTGTTGCTCAAGTAGATGAAAAACGCGTTGAAATTTATCTAAATATATCAGAGGGAGATAAATATTATCTACGTAATATTAGTTGGGTTGGAAATACCGTATATCCAACAGATGCTTTAGATTACACCCTAAATATGTCAAACGGAGATGTTTATAACCAAAAGAAATTAAATGAACGACTTTCATACGATGAAGATGCCGTTGCTAACCTGTATTATAATAACGGTTACCTTTTCTCAAGCTTAGATCCGGTTGAAGTTTATATCGAAAATGATTCGGTTGATATTGAAGTTCGTATCATTGAAGGTATTCAAGCAACTATAAACAAGGTAATTATTAACGGAAACGATCGATTGTATGAAGATATTGTTCGTAGAGAATTAATGACTAAACCCGGGCAATTATTTAGCAAAGAAGTTTTGATGCGCTCTGCTCGCGAAATTGCACAAATGGGACATTTTGATCCGGAATCAATGGATATTCAGCCAATTCCCGATCAAGAATCCGGAACAGTTGATATTAGTTACAATTTGACATCTAAATCAAGCGACCAAATAGAATTTTCTGCAGGTTGGGGACAAACCGGTGTGATTGGTCGTGCCAGTTTGAAATTCACTAACTTTTCGTTTAACAATTTGCTGAATCCAAGTACTTATAGAGGAGTTATCCCGCAAGGAGACGGACAAACGCTGACATTAAGCGGACAAACAAATGGTCGTTATTATCAATCTTATAGCATTTCTTTCATGGATCCGTGGTTCGGAGGAAAACGCCCCAATAGTTTTTCTTTAGGAGCTTATTATATGATTCAAACAGGTATGGAAAGTAGAGGTTATAACAATTTTTACAATTCATATTATCCGGGAATGAGCAATTATTATGGCGATTATGCTTATGATGATAATCAATCCATGAAAATTTTTGGAGTATCAGCGGGATATGGGAAACGCTTGCGTTGGCCGGATAACTATTTTACTCTAATGGGTGAATTATCCTATCAACGTTATTGGATGAATAACTGGCGCTATTTTGTTGTTCAAAATGGAGTTGCCAATAGTTTGTCTTTAGGTTTGACTCTTGGTCGACATTCAACAGATAATCCGCTATATACGCGTTCAGGATCCTCATTTGCTTTATCAGTACATGCAACACCACCTTATTCATTGTGGGATGGAGTTGATTATGGTAGCTTGGCAACAAACGATCCTCGCATGTTCGAATGGATTGAATATCACAAATGGAAATTCAAGAGTCGGTTGTTTATTCCTTTAGCTAGTCCTGAAAAAGTGAAACGAACACCGGTATTAATGAGCCGTATAGAATATGGATTTGTAGGCAATTATAATTCAAAAAAATACAATCCATTTGAAACATTTTACATGGGAGGAGATGGAATGAGTGGTTATTCGACTATGTACGCAAACGAAACGATTGGTTTGCGTGGATATGAATCGGGTTCCTTAACTCCAAGACAAGATGGATATGCCTATTCAAGATTGGCGTTAGAATTTCGTTATCCGTTTATGCTTGAACAAACATCTACTATATATGGTTTAGTATTTGCGGAGGCAGGAAATGCTTGGTCAGATCTCAAATCATTTACTCCATTTGATCTAAAACGTTCTGCTGGTGTTGGAGCTCGTATCTTCTTGCCTATGATTGGTTTAATGGGATTGGATTGGGCGTATGGATTTGACAGACCAAACCCTTCTGCTCGTGTAAGTGGGTCTCAAATACACTTTATTTTAGGACAAGAATTTTAAAAGCTAGGTAATAATAATTTTAACAAAAACAATGTCATGAAAAAAGTATTTGTATTAAGCCTTTTATTGGCAATAGGATTCTGTAGTGCAATAAATGTACAAGCTCAAAAATTTGCTTTGATTGATATGGAATATATTTTGAAAAATATTCCAGCTTATGAAATGGCAAACGAGCAGTTAAATACGATTTCGAAAAGGTGGCAAACCGAAGTTGAAGTAGTTCAACAAGAAGCTCAAAACTTGTATAAAACATATCAGGCGGATCTCGTTTTTCTTTCTCCTGAAATGAAAACAAAAAGAGAGTCTGAGATTGTTGCTAAGGAGCAAGAAGCTCAAGAATTAAAACGGAAATATTTTGGAACAGATGGGGAATTGTACAAAAAACGCGAAAGCCTTATCAAACCGATTCAAGATGAGATTTATAATGCGATAAAAGAAATTTCGGACGCAAAAGGATATACGCTTGTTGTGGATAGAGCTTCTGCAATGAGTGTTATTTACGCTTCTCCGAGAATTGATATTAGCAATGAGATTTTAACAAAACTCGGATATTCAAAATAAATAGCTATATTTGTGCGCTAAAAAATAAAATTTTAATTTAATAATTATACTCATGTTAAAAAAGATCGTATTACTTGCTCTTTTATTGGTTCCAATGGGAGCAATTGCACAACAACAAATTGCATATTTTTCTTATTCCGAAGTGATTATGGCTATGCCTGAAACGGCTGCAATGCAAGATTCATTAATGAAAACCCAAGCGGCTATCGAAGCTGAATTACAAGTCTTAGAAGAAGAATATTCAAAAAAATATACTGCTTTTATGGAAGAATTTAACGGTCTTGTAGATGCTATCAAAACGAGAAGACAACAAGATATTCAAGACATTCAAGAAAGAGCAGTTACTTTCCAACAACAATCTCAACAGCAATTGCAACAATTGCAACAACAATTACTTATGCCAATTCAGCAAAAGATACAAGATGCTGTGAATGCAGTGGCTACAGAACAAAGCTATTTGTATGTTTTGGAAATTGGTTCAGGAAGCATTTTGTACACAAGCCCTTCGGCTCCAGATGCAACACCTCTTGTAATGAGAAAGTTAGGATTGCAATAATAATCCGAACGACATTCCGCAGTAGGGGCGAATAATTATTCGCTCGTGAGGAATAGACCTCTCCCCCCGCCCTCCCCACAAGGGGAGGGAGCCAGAGAAGTGAAATTTTCAAGATTCTAAAAAATATTGTCTCTATATGGATCTTGCTTCTTTAGCTCCCTCCCTTGTGGGGAGGGCGGGGGGAGAGGTGTTATTTAATTTTGAGATGAATATGGGACCTATTGGTATATTTGATTCCGGATATGGCGGATTGACTATCTTGAATGAAATTCGTGACCGTTTACCTCAATATGATTATATCTATTTGGGTGATAATGCGCGTGCTCCTTATGGCACCCGTTCGTACGAAATAGTATATGAATTTACTCTGCAAGCGGTAAAAAAACTATTTGAACAAGGTTGTCATTTAGTTATTTTAGCCTGTAATACGGCTTCCGCAAAGGCACTTCGCACGATTCAGCAAAAAGATTTGCCGCTTATTGATTCTCAAAAAAGAGTTTTAGGAGTCATTCGACCAACCGTTGAAAATATTGGAGAATTAACTCAAACTCGTCATGTCGGAGTTTTAGGAACTCCCGGAACGATTCTTTCCAATTCTTATCCTTTGGAAATTCAAAAACTATTTCCCGATGTTGTTGTAACCGGCGAAGCTTGTCCAATGTGGGTTCCTCTGGTTGAAAATGGCGAATACAATACACCCGGCGCGGATTATTTTATTAAACAACATCTTGATTCTGTTTTGGCAAAAGATGCTTTAATTGATACCTTGATTTTAGGATGTACACATTATCCGTTATTAGAAGAAAAAATCAAACAACATCTCCCGAAAAATATATCTATCTTATCACAAGGAAAGTATGTCGCTGAGAGTTTGGCTGATTATCTTTGTCGTCATCCCGAGATTGACAATCTTTGCTCTAAAAATTCGTCAACCTGTTTTTACACAACAGAATCAGAAAACAAATTTGCATCAATGGCATCTGTCTTTTTAGCCGGAAATGTTGATGTTCATCGAATCAATCTGGAAGATGCTCAATAAAGCAACACAGGAATTTATCAAAGCACATCGTTTGGATAATGTGCAAAAATTAGCTCTCCAATCGAAAACCCTTTCTAATCAAGAGATTGATTTTCCTGCCGCATTGACACAAATTGCCGGTCGTCAGACAATAGAACATAAACTTCCGTCCTGGTATAATTTGGATGCGATTATTTATCCGGTGCGTCTATCATTAGAACAGTGTTCATCGGAATATACAGCCCAATACAAATCCTCTTTGTTATCCGGAAATTCATTGGTCGATTTAACAGGCGGTTTTGGCGTTGATACTGCATTTCTTTCGGAAAAATTTTCTGTTGCAGCCTATGTGGAACAACAAGAAGAGCTTTCTGCCATTGCAAAACATAATTTTCAAGTTTTAGGATTGAATCACATTCAAACCTATTTCGCAGATGGAGTGACTTACTTAAAAGCAATGGATAAAGTCGATTGCATTTATTTGGATCCGGCGCGCCGCTCCGATTCCGGCAAAAAAGTAATGCTAATAGAAGATTGTGAACCGAATCTTATTCAAATTCAAGATTTATTATTAGAAAAAGCCAATCAGGTTTTGATTAAATTATCTCCCATGTTGGATATAAATGCCGCATTGAAAAGCTTAAAATATGTGCATGAAATCCATGTCGTGAGTGTTGAAAATGAATGTAAAGAGTTACTTTTTTTGTTAAAAAAGGGCGAAAATCAAGACCCGTTAATTACTGCTGTAAATCTAAAGAAAAAAGGAGAGCATTCTTTCGTCTCTTTTCATTTTTCTGAAGAAAAGGAAATTGAAATAGATTATTTTTCTGAAGTTGAAACCTATATTTACGAGCCAAATGCTTCTTTGCTGAAAGCGGGATTTTATAAAGGAACGGCAAAACAATATCAATTAAAAAAGTTGCATCCGGACAGCCATTTATACACTTCAAATCAATTAGTTTCTAATTTTCCGGGACGAATATTTAAAGTTGAAGCAGTTTCTTCGATGAACAAAAAAGATTTGAGTCCATTTTTGAAGAATATGGAAAAAGCCAACATTAGTGTTCGCAATTTTCCTTTATCCACAGCGGAATTGCGTAAAAAATTGAAACTGAAAGACGGGGGAGAGGTTTATTTATTTGCAACAACGCTAAAAAATGCGAAACATATCCTTATTAAAAGCAGCAAGCACCTGAATTGAGAATTTTCAAGATACATAATATACGTTATTCTTATATTTTCCGTTAAAAGAAAGTAATAATTTGTTTACAAGAATGAATATTCGCTTTTTTACATTTTTATTTTTTGTTTTATTCTCTATTTCCCTTTCAGCTCAGAGAGTGAAAATTTCGGGTATAGTTTCGGATCCGTCAGGTCTTCCCATTGAATTGGCAACAGTTCAAGAGAAAGGCACAATGAATGGAACGATGTCAGATGAAAAAGGAAAATATACCCTTTCGATTGCTAAACGCGATTCAACTATTTTAGTGTTTTCCTGTTTAGGATATAACAAAGCGGAAGTTAAAATAGAATCTCCCCAAGAAGATTTAGTTGTAAATGTGCGTTTACGCCCACAATCTTACGAGTTAGAAACAGCTGTGATTTCAGCGAATCACATTCAAACGAATACAATGGATCGGATAAGTGTTGGTCAAGGAAATTTGTCTGTGGATGCCACCGGAGGAAGCATTGAATCTTTTGTTATGACTGCGGGCATGGGCGTTTCTTCGACAAATGAATTAAGTACACAATATTCTGTTCGAGGAGGAAATTACAATGAAAATATCGTGTATGTAAATGGAATAGAAGTATATCGTCCATTGTTGATTCGCAGCGCACAACAAGAAGGATTGAGTTTTATTAATCCCGATTTGACACAAGCAGTTCAATTTTCATCCGGCGGATTTGATGCCCGATATGGCGATAAAATGTCTTCGGTGTTGGATATTACCTACAAGAATCCGGAGAAATTGGAAGGCGGAGTAACGGCAAGTATGTTGGGCGGAAATATTTATTTGGGAAGCGCTTCCGGTAAATTTACTCAAATAACAGGTTTTCGTTACAAAAGAGGAACAACTCTTTTGAGTACATTGGATACGAAAGGCGATTATAATCCTTCTGTAATGGATTTGCAGACTTTAATGACTTACACATTTACTCCAAAATTAAATTTGAGTTTTTTGGGAAACTACTCTGAAAACACCTATGATTTCAATCCGAGCGAGCGAGAAACATCTTATGGCACAATGGACAGTCCGAAAAAGTTCAAAGTGTATTACGGTGGAATGGAAAGAGATCGTTTTCAAACCTTATTTGGAGCTGCAACATTAACTTATACGATTGCAGAACACGCAGATATAGCTTTGCAAGTTTCAGGATTTCGATCGCAAGAAGAGGAAACTTATGATATAACCGGAGAATACTGGATTAGTAATGTATTGGAAAATGAAGAAGAAAATATCGGCACCGGATTATTTCATCAACATGCACGTGATTATTTAAATGCTCAGGTTTTCACGACTTCTATTGTTGGAAATTTAGGATTTAATCAAAATTCTATTCGTTGGTCTCTCGGTATTCAAAAAGAGAATATTAAAGACCGGATTAATGAATGGGAATTAAGGGATTCAATGGGATATTCACTTCCTTATAACGAAGAAAAACTCAGAGTTCTAAATAATCTTTATTCTCGAAATGATATTGAATCGACTCGCCTTTTCGGATACATTCAAGATACATATAAATTTAGACACAATCTCGGCTTCTTTTCGTTAACCGCGGGAATACGTGGAAGCTATTGGAATTATAATGAAGAATTTATTCTTAGTCCTCGAGCTTCGTTAGGATTTGTTCCCAATGGAAATCAGAATTTTACTTTTCGTTTCGCTACAGGACTTTATTATCAACCTCCTTTTTACAAAGAGTTTAGGATGACTCGTACCGATGAAGAAGGAAACAATTATATTGTATTAAATAAAGACATCAAATCACAGCGTTCACTACACTTTATCTTAGGTGGCGATTATGGGTTTAAAGTAGATACTCGCCCTTTCAAATTCACGACAGAAATATATTATAAAAAATTAGATAATTTGATTCCCTATACAGTCGATAACGTGCGCGTTTGGTACTATGGAGATAATATTTCTCATGGATACACAACCGGAATTGATACTAAACTATTTGGGCAATTTGTTCCGGGAACAGATTCTTGGATTGGCTTTTCGTTAATGGATGCAAAACAGTATATTAATGGACAAAAAGTTTCGACACCTACTGACCAATTATATAATTTCACTTTTTATTTTACAGACTTAATGCCCAACTACGATAGAATCCAATTTAATCTTCGGGCGATTTGGGCACAAGGACTTCCTTTCAGCGTTCCGGGATATGACTATGAATACAAAGGTCTACGAGCGCCGGCCTATCGAAGAATTGATGTTGGAATGAGCTATCGTTTATGGGGAGAAAACGACCATTCTGCCAATCGCTTATTCTGGAATAATTTCAAAAATATTTGGGTTGGTGTAGATGTTTTTAATCTCTTGGACATTAAAAATGTCAATTCCTATTCTTGGTTTACAGACATCAATGGAGCCAAAAATGCTGTCCCTGAGAAGTTAACCGGTCGCCAAATCAACATTAAATTAGTAGCCGAATTTTAATCTTGTTGCAACCGCTTCCGTTAGGAAGCATTGTTTAGTAGCCAGTAAGCTTGCTTGCTGGAAAAAAACGAAAACACGAAAAACACGAAATCAACACGAAAAAACGAAATTGATACGGAAAAACGAAAACACGAAAAAAATATGTTTTATACGTTGATCATGAAATGATTACAAAAAGATTTTGTTGTCTCATTTAAAAATTATATTTTTGCTCCGGACTATACATGAAACGTCAACTTTTAGTCTTTGTTTAATTTCGAAAAAATTAAAGTTTCGAGAATCAGAAAAAGCCACTTAAAGTTAAAGTTCCACGTTTTTTATTCTAAATAATTGCTTGTTAGGAACTTGGAGCAATAAACTTAATTATGCAAATGAAAACATTTAGACTTATTTTGGTGGTAATGATTGCCTTCCTATTCAACTATGCCGAATTGCAGGCACAAGTATTTGTAATTGAACGCGGTACTAGTACTACGTTAACTTTTGATAATATTAAGGCAGCAGTAGATGCGTTGCAAGATAACGATCGGCTGTTTATTCCTCCCGGCACACACGATTTAAATGGTTATAAGTGGACTGGGTACGAAGGAGATCGTAATTATAACAATATTCTTGTTGTCGATAAGAAGGTTGTTATTTACGGTGCGGGATATAGCGAAGGTGCAAATTCCTCGGTTATAAAAGGGGGGCGTTTCATAATTGGAAAAAATGCAAATGGAACTTTAATTACAGGAGTAAGATTTGATGATGAGTTTTATTTAGATAATGTTTCAAATTGTATTGTTACTCGCTGTAAAATGAATGGCTATTTTTATTTGAACGGAACGGGAAGCAATATAAATATATCCGAATGTGATTTTTCTTCTTATGTTTCTACATCCGGTTCCAGCTATATGAGTGGCGGAAGTGGCTTAATGGCTAATTTTACTAAATGTATTTTTAGAACCAATTGGCTTTCTTTGAATACAGCAACTATTAATAACAGTTTGTTTTTGCAGCTTTCTTCCTATAGTTTTAATAATTGTTCCCTTTCGAATAATATATTCATAGTTAGTCAAACAGTTACGAACTCCAGATATAACATTAACGGTTCAGATAATACATTTTCATACAATTTGTGGGTTGGAGGATATACCGAAACTGCAGCAACTAACAACAATACATTCAAAAGTGAAATGGATAGAGAGACTTATGCAAATGTATTTGTTGATGCGACTAAAGGAGATTATCAGTTGAAATCTGCTTGTATTGGAAAAAACGCAGGAAGCGATAATACAGATGTTGGTATATTCGGTTCTGCCGTTCCTTTTAAAGAAAATAAATTACCTTCTATTCCCAGTTTTTTGGTAAAAGTAATTTCTCAGGAAACCGATGCAGCGGGAAAACTTCCGGTAAATATCGTAATTGAAGCACAAGAACGTTAATTTCTCAACCAAATTTAAAATAAAAGGATATGAGAAAAATGATCAGATTTTTCATCCTTGCTCTTTTATGTACAACCACACAGATTGCTTTTGGGCAAATACAAAGCATTCAGTATTGGTTTGATGCCAATTTCTCCGGAAGGCAAACACAAAACGTGACAGCCAATCAGACCATACATTTGTCTGAATTAAATGCTGGAAGTCTTTCAGAAGGAATACATCAAGTACATATACGAGCAAGAGATAATGACAGTTGGAGTGTTGTACACAGTCAGATGTTTTACAAATTACCGGCAGAGACTTCCGGTTTGGGAATGGCTGCGTACGAATACTGGGTAGATAACGATTTCGCCGGCAAAAAAACAGGAATATTGTCCGGTTCGTCTGCTTCAATAGACGAATTGGATGTCAGTGCATATAGCGAAGGAATTCATATATTGAATATTCGAACAAAAGATAAGTTGGGACGTTATAGTGTGGTTCACAGCCAATTATTCTATAAATACCCAAATACAGAAAGTGGAGGATTAAAATCGTTCGAATATTGGGTCGATAATGATTTTGCCAATAAGAAAACGGCAACATTATCGGGTAATATTGCAACCCTTAACGATTTGAACACCAGTAGCCTTTCCGAAGGAATACATATTATTCATATTCGAGCATTGGATAAGGTTGGACGTTACAGCGTTGTAAACAGCCAAATGTTTTACAAGCTAGCCGAAAGTGGAAGCGGTAATAAAATCAAAGCTTATCGTTATTGGTATGATTATGATTTTGAGACACACAAATCAGTAACTTTAGACGAACCTGTCAATCCTTATGAATTGAAAACCAATTGGATATTACCGGTTGAATTTAACGCAGGAGAAACGCACACTTTCCATATCCAATTTCAGGATTTAGCGGAAAAATGGAGTGTCGCTGCTGTTGAAGAGTTCAAAATCACATTGCCGGTTAATGTAGAGAGTATCAGTCTGAACAAAACAACTACCACCATACTTGAAGGAGGAAGCGAAACATTAAGCTATATCATTAGTCCTACAGATGCAAGTAATCAAAATGTAACTTGGACCAGCAGCAACAAAGCTGTAGCAACAGTAGAAAATGGTATTGTTTCTGCCATAAAACCCGGAACAGCGATTATTACAGTTACCACCGAAGATGGAAATAAATCGGCAAGCTGTACGGTAACAGTGGATAAATTAGTAATCCCTGTTGGTTCGATTACTTTGAATAAATCAACGCTGAGTTTACTTATTGACAATTCGGAAATGCTTACAAGCACGATTAGTCCTGCAAATGCAAGCAATCAAAAAGTAACATGGACCAGCAGCAACGAAAATGTTGCAACAGTCGAAAACGGCATTGTAAATGCTATCAGCCTTGGAGAAACGGTAATAACAGTTACTTCTGAAGATGGAGAAAAAACGGCAAGTTGTACGGTAACCGTTCAACCAATTAAAGTGGAAAGCATCACTCTGAACAAATCAACGGCTGATTTATTTATCGGAGAAAGCGAAACATTGATTTTTACGATTAATCCGGCAAAATCAACCAATCAGAATGTCAGCTGGAGCAGTAGCAACGAAAATGTAGCAACAGTTGAAAACGGTGTTGTAACTGCTGTAAATATTGGAGATGCTGTAATTACAGTAACCACTGAAGACGGAAACAAAACAGCAAGTTGCACAATAACCGTTCTGCCAATTAAAGTAGAAAGCGTTAATTTAAATAAGTCAACAATCGATTTAATTGTTGGAGAAAGTGAAACATTGATTTTTGCTATTTCGCCCACGAAAGCGACCAATCAGAATGTCAGTTGGAGCAGTAGCAATGAAAGTGTAGCAACCGTTGAAAACGGTGTTGTAACCGCTGTGAGCGTTGGAAAAGCCACGATTTCTGTTATCACCGAAGATGGAAATAAAACGGCAAGCTGTACGGTAAATGTGGAACCACGTATTATTCCGGTTATATCAATCAGCTTGAATAAATCCATAATAAGTCTGCTCATTGGCAATAGTGAAACGTTGACTTATACAATCAGTCCAACCGAAGCAAGTAATCAAAAGGTAAATTGGAGTAGCAACAATGAAGATGTAGTAACAGTCGAAAACGGTGTTATCAAAGCAATAAACGTTGGAGAGGCTATTATTACCATAACTACTGAAGATGGAAACAAAACAGCAAGTTGTGCAGTTCTCGTTCTTCCTGTTGAAGTAGAAAGTATTGCTCTGAATAAATCGGAAATAGAATTATTTGTTGGCGAATCAGAACAATTAACCTATTCTATTGCTCCAGCTAACGCAACCAATCAGAATGTAACTTGGCACAGCGGAAACGAAACAGTTATTCGTGTTGACGAAAATGGATTGATTACAGCTATCGCTGCCGGCACTTCTACAATTACAGTAATGACAGAAGACAAAAATCTCTTCAGTCAATGTGAAGTTACAGTTACTCGAATTGTCGAATATAATGTCGAATATTTCTTCAATATAGATCCCGGCTTTGGAAAAGGCGTGGGAATAGCGAGCGAAACATTAGAAGAAGTTAGCTTCAATGCTTCAATAATGGATTTGAGCGATGGTTTGCATACGTTGTATGTGCGCGCCAAAAATAGCCACGGCTGGTCACAAACGCAAAATCGCCGGTTTATGAAAGCAAGTCTGCCGGCTGAAATTGGATTAGACATCGAAAACATTGAATATTTCATTGATTCCGATCCGGGTTATGGCAAAGGAATATCCATTGATTTAGGCGAAAACAGCGGCACTTACGCTTATAATGTAGACTTGCAATCGTTAGCAGATGGCTTTCATACACTTTATGTGAGAGCACGTAACGTTGAAGGAAACTGGTCGCCGGTAATGAATCGAACATTTGTCAAAATGATTTTACCGTCCGACTTAGCTTCAGACATTAAAGCAGTGGAATATTATATTGATACAGATCCGGGAGCCGGAAATGCGACTCAAGTATTGTTATCCGCAGATAATTCGGAAATTAGTTTCAATGTTGATTTGAATAGCTTGACGCTTGGTGAGCACACGCTTTACCTCCGCGCCTTCAATCAATCTAATCAATGGGAAGCTATCGGAAGTCATACATTCACTCTAATCAGTCCGGATGGAATCGAAGGCTTTGATGCGGATAATCTTATTGTATATCCAAATCCAGTATCCGATTTTTTGTTTATCAAAAATGAACATTATAGCATACAACGAGTGGAAATTACGGATATGACAGGTCAGACCATTCAAGCACAAGAGACTCCGGAGAATAACATCATTACTATTCCTGTGCATAATTATGCTTCGGGTACGTTTATTCTAAAGATATATACCCATTCAGAAAATGTTCGAACATTGAAAATCATAAAAAAATAATTACAAATTAAATTTCAACAATCATGAAAAAAATAAATATTATAATCATTTGGATAATGTTGTTTGGCTATTGCACAACACTTTCTGCAAATAAATGGAGAGTGAATAACTCTTCATCAATAAATGCCGATTTCAGTGATTTGGAAACAGCCTTGCAATCAGAAAAAGTACTTGCAGGGGATACTCTCTATGTAGAAGGCTCGCCTAATGCTTACCTAATAAGCAATATCGTAAAAAAAGTAACATTAATCGGTCCGGGTTATTGTTTGACAGAAAATCCCAATACACAAGAAAATAAAGCCGCAGCAATCATCAAAAGCAAAGAAAATGGTTCTCGCTTAGGTATTTTAGCGGAAGGTTTCGTTGCCGAAGGGCTTACATTCGACAATAGCTACCTGTCTATTCGCGCGGATGATGTTACGCTCAGAAAATGCTACATCGCTAATAGTATTAATTGGGAAAGCAAATCTCCTGGAGGGCAGGCAATTAAAAATACAGTTATTACTCAATGTTTTTTAGAAACAGAAATAAGAGGCAACAATATAACTTCAGACAGTGGTTATTCAGATAATGCATTTATAACGAATAATATTATGCGTGTCGGTATTTCTACTTTGTATAATGCCACAATCGAATACAATACTATTTTGGGAGGACATTTTTCTTGGGGATGTATTTGGAATACCAACGGAAGCGGAAGTATTCGTCATAACATATTGTCTTCCGAGCTTCAAACCGGTCAAAATGGAACAATGACAATGGAGAATAACTACCTGTCCGAAAGTACAAGTTTTGTAACAAACACGACTTCTACGGATGGCAAATATCAACTTGCGGCAAATTCCGACCTTAAAAATAAAGCTCCCAATGGTAAAGAAGTTGGTGCTTTTGGAGGTTCATCGCCTTATATTCTTTCAGGACTTCCTAATGTGCCACATATTTATGAAATTATTGCTCCAACTTCCGCTTCTGCAGCGAGCGGATTGGATGTTATTCTAAAAATAGCAACTGAGAAATAATTTTAAAACTGAATTCTCCGTTTTACCTAAGTTGCAAAACTTGCGTAAAACGGAGAATTTTATTTTTGCGGGTTATATCTTTGACTATACTTGCCTGCATCCGGTATGACTCCTCTCTTATTCTTTCGGCCGAAAAACGCATTCATGATTTACAGACATCAATGGGGCCAAAAATGCCGTTCCTGAGAAGTTAACCGGTCGCCAAATCAACATTAAATTAGTAGCCGAATTTTAATCTTGTTGCAACCATTTTATATATGCTTCCGTTAGGAAGCGTTGTTTAGTAACCAGTAAGCTTGCTTACTGGAAAAAATACGAAATAAATTAGTTAAAAATTTCCTAATTAAATATAACATAGTAACTTTGCAAACTAGTTAAATCTAATTAATAAATTATTAAATAATGGATATTTCTCACATAGAGCACATTGGAATTGCTGTTAAAAGCATTGAAAACAGTCTTCCCTATTATGAAACAGTTTTGGGATTGAAATGCTACAACATTGAAGAAGTGGTTGAGCAAAAAGTAAAAACAGCTTTCTTTAAGGTTGGACAAACAAAAATTGAATTACTAGAACCTACTTCTGAAGATTCTACAATTGCAAAATTTATTGAAAACAGAGGAGAAGGCGTACATCACATTGCCTTTGCGGTGCCTGATGTAGCAGTTGCCTTAGCAGACGTGGAGCAAAAAGGAGTACGGTTAATAGATAAAGCGCCTCGTAATGGTGCAGAAGGTTTAAATATTGCTTTCTTGCATCCCAAATCAACTTGTAGTGTTCTGACTGAATTGTGTGATAATAAAGAAAAATAAATAAATTATGAGCAATCAATTAGATAAGGTAAAAGAACTTATCGAACTCAGAGCGAAAGCTCGTTTAGGAGGTGGCGAAGTTGCCATTGAAAAACAACATGCACAAGGTAAATATACAGCTCGCGAACGCATCGCCATGTTATTGGACGAAGGCAGTTTTGAAGAGTTGGATATGTTTGTAGAACATCGCTGTACCAACTTTGGAATGGAAAAGAAAAAGTTTTTGGGAGACGGTGTTGTTACAGGATATGGTACCATTGAAGGTCGCTTAGTATATCTTTTCGCACAAGACTTTACGGTAATCGGAGGTTCATTGTCTGAAACTATGGCAAAGAAAATCTGTAAAGTAATGGACTTGGCGATGTTAATGGGAGCTCCGGTTGTTGGCTTAAATGACTCAGGAGGTGCTCGTATTCAAGAAGGAATCAATGCATTAGCCGGTTATGCGGAAATCTTCCAACGCAACATCATGGCTTCCGGTGTTATTCCACAAATTTCAGGAATCTTTGGCCCATGTGCCGGAGGTGCCGTTTATTCTCCGGCATTAACAGACTTTACAATTATGGTTAAAGGCATGAGTTATATGTTTTTAACTGGACCAAAAGTAGTAAAAACCGTTACCGGAGAAGACGTAACCCAAGAGCAATTAGGAGGAGCCGAAGTACACGCAAGTCGTTCAGGAGTTGCTCAATTTGCAGTAGAAACAGGAGACGAAGGTATTACATTAATTCGCAAACTATTAAGTTTCCTTCCTCAAAATAATTTAGAAGAAGCTCCAATTGTAGACTGCAAAGACCCGGTTGACCGCTTGGAAGATTCATTAAACGACATAATTCCGGATAGCCCAAATAAACCATACGACATGTATGAAGTAATTGGGTCTATTATTGATAGTGGCGAATTTTTGGAAGTGCATGCATCTTACGCTCAAAACATTATTGTAGGATTTGCCCGTTTCAATGGTCGTTCTGTCGGTATTGTTGCCAATCAACCCAAAACATTGGCAGGAGTTTTAGACATCAATGCATCCAGAAAAGCAGCTCGCTTTGTTCGTTTTTGCGATGCATTTAATATTCCAATCGTTACACTGGTTGATGTTCCGGGATTCCTTCCGGGAACAGGACAAGAATATGGAGCCGTGATTGTTCATGGAGCAAAATTGCTTTATGCTTACGGAGAAGCCACAGTGCCAAAAGTAACCGTTACACTTCGTAAATCATACGGAGGAGCTCATATTGTGATGAGTTGTAAACAACTTAGAGGAGATATGAACTATGCTTGGCCAACAGCCGAAATTGCAGTAATGGGTGGCGCAGGAGCAGTAGAAGTGCTTTATGCGAAAGAAGCAAAAGCATCAGATGACCCTGCAAAAGTATTAGCAGAAAAAGAAGCTGAATACACAAAAGCATTTGCTAATCCTTACAATGCAGCAAAATACGGTTATATTGATGATGTTATCGAGCCACGAAATACTCGTTTCCGTGTGATTCGTGCTTTGCAGCAGTTGTCTTCCAAAAAACAGACAAACCCAGCTAAAAAACACGATAATCTTCCATTATAATTTCAAAAAGATGAAACATAAAATAATAATAGGAGTGCTATTTGTGCTTTGTTCCACTTTTTTTGCACAAGCACAGCGAACAGCATCCCTTAAAATCAATGAAGTATTGGTTATCAATGAAGATAACTTTGTTGATGGCTATGGAAGAAAATATCCTTGGATTGAAATATATAACTCATCAGCAGGAACAGTAGACATTGCAGGCTGTTTTTTAACAAATGATATTAATGTTCCTCAGAAATATCCAATCCCCAAAGGAGATATCCTAACAAAGATACAGCCGTCACAACATGTGCTTTTTTGGGCAGACAATAAACCAACACATGGAACTTTTCATGTGAGTTTTACTTTGGACCCGGATAACTCAAATTTCATTGCACTATTTGATGCTGATGGTCACACTCTGATTGATTCAATAACTGTACCTGCCGGTCAAAAAGCAGACATTAGTTACGGATTAGTGGAAGATGGATGGACTCAAAAACGTCTACAACAGGAAATTCGTTCAAATTCTCTTTATTCGGGAGGAGAACAGTTATGGGTTTATTTTGAACACGTAACTCCAAAATCGAATAATAAAGTATTAGATACGAACGAAAAAATAGAGAACTTTAAAGAGAATGATGAAATAGGGATTGGTATGACATTGACTGCAATGGGAGTTGTTTTTGGAGGATTAGTACTCCTTTATCTATTCTTTAAGTTAATAGGTCAGATTGCTATTCGTTTAAGTCGCAAACGTGCAATGGCTGTTTCCGGATTAACAAAGGAAGAAGCGAAAGGTGTAACCGAACAATCAGCCGATATATATGCTGCGATTGCCTTGGCCATTTATGAAGCAACAGAATTGCATGACGAAGAAAATGCTATTTTGACAATCAAAAATACGGCTCGTAACTATTCTCCTTGGAGTTCTAAAATTTATACATTAAGAGAAACACCCCAAAAGATAAAAAAATGAAAAGTTTCAAATATACAATTAATGGAAATGTTTATAAAGTAGTAATAAACAGAATAGAGGATACAATTGCTGACGTAGAAGTAAACGGTACTCCTTATAAGGTAGAAATGAACAAACCTACCAAAAAACAAGTTGTAACAATAAAACGCCCGGCACAAGCAGTTGTTACTCCTATCGCTCGTCCGCAAGTAGCATCTGAGGCTGGAGCATTAAGGTCGCCGCTTCCGGGAGTTATCTTAGAAATTAAGTGTAAAGTAGGAGATACTGTAAAGAGAGGTCAAAAAGTGTTAGTGTTGGAAGCCATGAAAATGGAAAACGCAATTAACGCAGACCGCGATGGGGTGATAAAAGAATTAAAAGTAAACAAAGGCGATTCTGTATTGGAAGGCGCAGAACTTGCAATAATTGAATAATCCTATGGACTTTTTCTCATTTTTATTTGAAAACTTACAGACTTTTTGGTCTTATACGGGTTTTGCTAATGTAGAACTTGGTCATATTATAATGATTGTAGTCGGCTTAATATTTATCTATTTGGCGATTGCAAAAGAATTTGAACCAATGCTTTTAATCCCAATCGGATTTGGTATTCTTATTGGAAATATACCTTTTAAAGATGCAGGCTTGCAAATTGGTATTTACGAAGAAGGTTCAGTTCTAAACATACTCTATCAAGGAGTTGTAAAAGGTTGGTATCCTCCTTTAATCTTTTTAGGAATTGGAGCTATGACGGATTTTTCATCCTTAATCTCTAACCCTAAGTTAATGTTAATTGGAGCTGCAGCTCAATTTGGTATTTTTGGTGCTTATATTTTGGCTTTATTTTCTGGATTCGAACCGAATCAAGCTGGAGCAATCGGAATTATTGGTGGAGCAGATGGCCCTACCGCTATTTTCCTTTCCTCCAAATTAGCACCTAATTTGATGGGAGCAATTGCTATTTCAGCCTATTCTTATATGGCTTTGGTTCCGGTAATACAGCCCCCTTTGATGCGTTTATTTACAACAAAGAAAGAACGGGTAATAAAAATGAAACCTCCTCGCGCGGTTTCTCAAACGGAAAAAATCATTTTCCCGATTGTTGGTTTATTATTGACTTGTTTCTTGGTACCCTCAGGACTTTCATTACTAGGTATGTTGTTTTTCGGAAACTTGTTAAAAGAATCCGGAGTGACTCGCCGATTAGCAGAGACTGCTCGTGGTCCATTAATCGACACAATTACCATTTTATTAGGAGTAACTGTTGGAGCTTCTACCCAAGCTACTCAGTTTCTAACAATTGATTCGGTAAAAATTTTCGGTTTAGGTGCCTTGTCTTTTATAATCGCAACATCAGCGGGAATTTTATTTGTGAAGCTCTTTAATGTATTTTTGAAGGAAGGAAACAAAATAAATCCATTAATCGGTAATGCAGGAGTGTCTGCGGTTCCCGATTCGGCTCGTATTTCTCAAGTTGTAGGATTAGAATACGATTCGAACAACTATTTGTTAATGCACGCTATGGGACCAAATGTTGCAGGAGTTATCGGTTCTGCTGTTGCAGCCGGAGTCTTGCTAGGCTTCTTAGGATAATGTAAATACTATTTCAAAGTTACCCCCAACCCCCTGAAGGGGGCTTCGCGAAGCGCGGTAACAGGCGTAAGCAAAAGCCCCCTTCAGGGGGTTGGGGGGGTATTCTATAAAACAACTCTTGGAGAAAATACTTATTTTTCTTCAAGAGTTATTTTTTTATTATCCGCGACAATCCGCTCAATCCGGGTCATCCGCGTTCTATTGGCGACTTTTGAGATTTGTCATAAATGGGATTGTTATTTTATTTCCTGTTTAATAACATAAAAAACGATAAGTGTATCTTATTACACTTATATGAAAATTCCATATATTTGCATCTTCTAGGAGTGTAAATCAATCAGAAATAAAATAACTAATACATGAAACGAACGATTATTACAGGAATCTGTCTTTGTTACATCATTCCTTTTTTGCTTGCTCAGAAAGTGAATTATTTGGAAAACTTATCCGAATTTATTGAAAACACAGCCGTATTTGAATTAAACCAAGAAGAGGGACGAACCTATTATATCCCCGAAAAACACATTTCATTGAATGGCAATTGGAAGTTTTTTTGGAGCGATGTTCCGGAAGGCATTCCCGATGATTTTTACAAAGAAAACTTCAACGATAAAAAATGGGATTTAATTCAGGTTCCTTCCAATTGGGAAATGGTTGGTTATGATGACAAATTATTTCGAAATATCGCCTCTCCTTTTAAACCCAATCCACCTTATATGCCGAAAGAACATAATCCGACAGGAGCTTATCGGAAAACATTTACTCTTCCTTCCAATTGGCGCGGCGAACAAATTTTCTTGCGTTTCGAAAAGGTCGCTTCGGCTTCATTCGTTTGGATAAACGGACAGGAAGTCGGATATAATGAAGGAGCGCAAGAACCGGCTGAATATAATATCACGCAATATCTTAAACCCGGAAAGAACACAATTGCTGTTCATGTCGTAAAATATTCGGACGGTTACTATTTAGAAGGGCAGGACTATTGGCGTTTAGCCGGTATTTTTGATGATGTCTGGATTTATGCAACACCTTCTGTTCGCTTGTTTGACTGGCAAGTAATTACGGATTTAGACGAAACCTATACAGATGCAAATTTAGAATTAAATGTGGATGTTAAAAAATACACAGCAGACCCAACCTCCTCTTTTCAAGTAAAAGCACAATTATTCGATGCCGAAAACAAGCGAATTGCAGAATTTTCGACTGAATCATTTGACATAAACCAAATCGGAAAGAAACAATTGAAACTTCAGAAAGAGATTAAGAATCCAAAGAAATGGACCTCCGAAACACCCGATTTGTATGTCTTGAATATGCAATTAATCAATGCCGAAGGTAAAATTGTTGATGCAACAAAGCAACGAATTGGCTTCAAAAAAACAGAAATACGAGAAGAAGTTTTCTATTTGAACGGTATTCCTCTAAAAATTCATGCGCAAAATTCACACATGCAACATCCTGAACTGGGGCATGTAATGGATGAAGCTACTATTCGCAAAGATTTTGAGATATTGAAACAATTCAACTTCAATGCTGTGCGAACTTCCCATTATCCTCCCGTAAATAAATACTTGGAACTTGCCGATGAATATGGCTTGTTTGTGATTGATGAAGCAGGAACTGAGGCGCATGCAACGGAATATATTTCTGATTGGCCTGAATTTACGGAAATGTATCGGGAACGCGTTCGACAAATGGTATTACGTGACAGAAATTATCCTTGCATATTATTTTGGAGCGCCGGAAATGAAGCGGGAGAAGGATTTAATATTAGCGAAGTGATTAAAGAAGGGAAAAAATACGATTCGACTCGCTATTGGATGTATGGCGGAAATGCCTTTGCTCATCCGGCAGAAGATATTATCGGGCCTCGTTATCCGACTCCTGCAGAAATCGAAATGCAAGTCGGATTAATGCCGGACAGCAATGATATACGTCCTTCTTTTATGGACGAATATTTATCCGTTGCCGGAAATGGCGGCGGCGGATTAGATGATTATTGGCGGGTTATTTATGCGCATCCGCGTATTATGGGCGGAGCGATTTGGGATTTTGTCAGTCCCGGTCTTACCGAAAGAGTTCGCCAAATACAAGACCAATCTCCTTATCAAACACCAGTACATTTAATGGGAAATGCACGTTTGGTAAAAGGAGTGCAAGGAAAAGCGCTTGACTTAAACGGACACGACCAATGGGTAGAAGTATATCGTCAGGATAATGTGGAATTTGAAACTGACCAATTGACTTTGACTTGTGATATATATCCCCGTAAATTAGTGAGCAGTTGTGGCGCATTTATCACAAAAGGAAGTTATCAATTTGGTTTGCATCAGCGAGGAAAGGAATCTTTGGAGTTTTATCTCTATACTAACAAACGTCATTCACTTCTCGTTCCGTTACCAAACAATTGGGAAGACAATTGGCATCAACTTAGGGCGGTTTATGACGGAAAAGAAATGGCTGTTTACATCAATGGAAAGAAAATGGGAAGCCTTGAAGTGACCGGTCGCATTAAAAATTTTCCGTTTCCGATTAATATCGGACGAGATGCCGAAGAAATAGGGAAAGAACTGGATGTATATATCTGTGATGCGATAATGGATAATGTCGGCATTTTCACAGAAGTAGTTCAGCCGGAGGATGCTCGCCCAGAAAGAGCGGCTTTATGGTTGGATTTTGAACAAGAATCTGACAAAGGAACTTTTTTCAGTTATGGAATCGGAGCGCGCACTTATGGCAGCATTTGGCCGGACCGTAAGGTGCAACCGGAAATGTGGCAGATGAAAAAATCCGCTCAACCGATTGCGATTTCGCTCATTGATGCAGAAAATGGCTGGATTGAAGTCTGGAATCGCAACTATATTTTGGATGCTTCTCATTACAAAACTCGCTGGTTTTTGGAAGCGGACGGAGATATTATCGATGAAGGAGAATTGAATCTTCAGCTTTCTCCGCTAACAAAAAAGCGGATGCAATTACCTTTTAATAAACCAATCATTCAAGCCGGAAAAGAATACAGAATAACAATCAGTTCATCTTTAAGGAAGGATGAAATTTGGGCACCAGCGGGTCACGAAGTTGCTTGGAGCCAATTGGAATTGCCTTGGTACAAAGTTGCAGAAGCGAAACCAATATCAGGAAGTTTAGAGTTTAAAGAAACAACCGATGCCGTCATTATTTCCGGAGCCGAATTTAGCTATACATTTAATAAGCAGAACGGAGCATTGTCGTCAATCCAAGTAAAAGGAAAAGAAATGTTGACTTCGCCTTTCGCTCTCAACGTTTGGAGAGCGCCTTTAGCTAACGAAATAGATAGTTGGAATGCCGGAAATGCTTACTCCACTAACCGAAAAGCAGAATATGGTCCACAAATGGCTTCCGAATATTATTCGTTGGGGCTTGACGAACTCACTTCAGTACTTCTATCCTTTGAAGCGTTTGAATTAGAAAACAAAGTTTATGTGAATGTTCGCGATTTCAATATAACAAAAGACAGCGAATCAAGTGGTTTTGAGAATTTGTATTCATACACCATTACATCTGACGGAAAAATTGCGATTCATCATACAATTTTGCCACAAGGAAAAATGCCGCTCTGGTTGCCGAGAATTGGTCTTACTATGACAGTAGACAAAAATTTCAATCAAGTAGAATGGTATGGGCGCGGACCACAAGAAAATTATCCGGACCGGAAAAGTGGTTGCAAAATCGGAATTTACAAATCGGATATCCAAGAAATGTATGAACCTTACTTAATTCCGCAAGATTATGGATTGCGAACAGATAATCGTTGGGTAAGATTGACGGATAACAATGGATTAGGAATTGAATTGAAAGTGAATGAACTGTTTAATTTCAATGCCTATCCTTATTCAACCGATAATTTGACAAAAGCGCATTACACCTATCAATTGCAAGAACAGGATGGAATTACGTTCAATCTGGATTACGCCACATCAGGAGTCGGATGCACTGCTCGTGCTATATTCAACAGTTATCGAGCAATGCCGCAATTGTACGAACGAGAAATTATTATCACTCCAACGGGAAAATAACTTATTTCGAGACTTAGAAACTGTTTAAAATCTTTTCTTGAAAAATTTAAACAGTTTCTTCATTTTCGCAGCTATAAGCTTTTCCGGTTGAAGAAGGAATAAATTATTCTAAAAAAAGGATTAAAAAACACTTAAATTTTTGTAAAACAAAAAATTATCCTATCTTTGCATCCGACAATTGAGTTTTTTAGGACAGTTTTATTCCTTTTTTCGAGTTTCTATTCGGTTTAGTACTAATATCTGCGATAATCCTCTCATTTGATTTTTAATCAATTTTTTATTTACATTTTTATTTTTTTTAGAAAATGAACATTTTTATTGCAGGTTTAAGTTTCAAAGTGAACGATGCCGATTTAGCAAATCTTTTCGAAGAGTATGGACAAATTACTTCAGCAAAAGTAATTACAGACCGTCAAACAGGAAGGTCTAAAGGTTATGGATTTGTTGAAATGGATGACAATGAAGCTGCTGGAAAAGCTATTGCTGAATTAAACGGTGCTGAATACGATGGAAGAACCATTTCAGTATCTGAAGCTCGTCCAAGAGAAGAAAGACCAAAACGCGAATTTGGTGGCGGTGGAAACCGTGGTGGCGGTTACAATCGTAATAGATATTAAGCATTGTAAACACAAAGAGACAAAAGAGTGAGACCATTAGGTTTCGCTCTTTTCTTTTTTAGTGGCTTTTGATACAAGGAAACTGCTTTCCCCGAAAAGTTGTGGAGCAAAAATTTGGCCAGCAGATTTTCCAAGTGGATATCCCTTTTTTTCGGGTCAAGAATATATCATAGCCAATCAGTACATAAAAAATGCTTTCTATCGAAAGCTGTGGTTATACAACTTCTTGCTTTTTCTTATATTGAGTTTGCTTAATCTCCAATGAAGCGTAAGCGATTGGAGGGGGAGAGTGTTCGAATTACGAATTGAGATTCCGTTTTTAATCTCGCCCAGAATAAGCATAAGCTAGTTAAACATAGTTAAAACCTCCCATTGCTCATGAGAAAACAAAAAACATTCATATATTTACCCGTTATTCACATAGGGTAAACGCATTTAATATTTTACGGCACCTCGCTGGTGCGGATTTGTAATCCGTGCCAAATATCACAAAAGAGCACGGATTACAAATCCGCGCCAGCGAGGTTTAAATGCGTTTGCCTTGGTTATTCACAACGGGCGAGCGGCAATGCATCATTGACAAAAATACTAATTAGACTAATGAATAAGCAGATGAAACATTTAAAATTACTTCTTCTCCTTTCAGTTTTATGCAGCAATGCCATTTTTGCGCAGCAAGTTAATTACAGCGAAGAATTATTAGATTTAATTTCCTCAGAAAAATGGTTCGAAATTGAGGATTATTATCAGCAAAACAAAGATAACATTGACAAAGAATTCGTAGAACCTTGGTATATCACACAAACAGGATTTGTTTTTAATCGTCCTTTTGAAGCAATCAATGCCTATGAACAATTGATTGATAAGAATCCGCACAATATGGATATGCCAACCTTGATAGCTGCTTTTTGGCAGCCCTTATTGCAGCTATGTGCTGATGTGCAAGAATACGAAAAAGGAAAAGAACTTTGTCAAAAATTGATAACTCTTTTAGAAAATGACACCATTACTGATTCTGAAATGCGCTTATCATATATTCAAGGATTTACACGGGCAATTGAAAGTTTTACGTCATTTGAAAAAGAGTATCCAAAGTTATCTGTCTCTAAAAAAAGCGATAAGGCAAAAGACGTAGAATTAATCAAAAACGATTCGATTAACGGCATTTACTTTAACGCAGAATGGAACGGAAATAAGCTGAAAACTTTTTTTGATACAGGCTTTGCCAATTCTTATATCTACAATAGAACAATTGCAGAAAAAATCGGAGTAAAATTAATTGAATCGGACACTATATTTCTGAATAATGGTACTGTACGTACTTTAATGGGCATAGTAGACAGTCTCAAATTAGGCAATTTTTGCATAAAAAATGTACCTGTTCTTGTTAATGTTGAACCGATTGACCCTGCCGACTCAATTCAGATAAAATGCGATTCTGTTCTAAATTCGAGGTTTGATATTGTGCTTGGGATTCCAATTATCAAACGATTAGGCATTATTGAATTTGATTTCGAAAATAATACAATGTCATTCCCTCAAAAGACACCCCTTACCAATAAGAGAAATCTCTGCATTGATAACACACGCTATGCCGCACTCTATCTAAATATGGAAATCTGCAATGCAAATTTCTTGACTTATTTTGACACAGGCGGAGAAGGAGGGCTGATAATCAACACCGACTTTTATGAAAAAAACAAAGATTGTATTCCTGTAGAAGAACAGACAAGAAAATCAAAAAAGTTTACCGGCGGTTGTAATCAGGCTGCTTTCAGTCATATTGAGGAATACGATTGCCAGCAGATAGAGATTAGTATAAATGGTCAAATAACAACACTAATAAACGATTGTTCGGTAGCTAAAGGCAAAGAAAACGATGATAAATTAGGTGCGGAAGAAGGTGGATTTTTGGGCAATGCTATTTTCAAATATTGCAAAAAAGCGACATTCGATTTTGTCAATATGGTATTTAGCATGGAGAAATGAAAAGGGTAATAAACTTCAAATCGGCTGCTGCTTTTTGATTTCGGCTGCTTTTGAAGAAATTAAAGAGTTTGTAAGCAATGTAGATTTTTCTGAGATTCATGTATATTGTTCTTTTCGAAAATAATTGTATTTTTGCGGTGTGAAATTTTGGCACACTTTTATCGTAAAACTGTGCCAAAATAAATAAAAAAACATGGCAGAATCAACTCATAATAAAATAGAAAGCGCAATAAAGAAAAAAGGTCGTGGAAAATTAATTTTCTCAAACGATTTTTCAGATTTCGGAACGAATGTTGCAGTTCGTCACGCCTTGTCGCGCTTGTGTAAGCGTGATTTGATTTTGCGTCTTGCAGAGGGGATTTATTTGTACCCGAAAATAGACAAAGAGTTGGGATTAGGCGTGTTGTATCCTTCCATAGACACTATTGCAAAGGCTATTGCAAAAAAAGACAAAGCCCGTATTGTACCTACAGGACTTTACGCTCTCAATCGTTTGGGATTTTCTACCCAAGTGCCTGCCAACGCGGTATATCTGACTGACGGCTCGCCACGCCGAATAAAAGTCGGCAAAGGGAAAGGAATTTTATTTAAACATACAGTTCCCAAAAATCTTGCTTATAAAAGCGATTTAGCGATGTTAATTGTCTTTGCATTAAAAGAAATTACAAAAGAAAAAGTAACGCAGGAACATTTGGAAAAGCTGAAATATGTATTGCAGCAAGTACCAAAAGAGGAAATTTTGCAAGACATAAAATTAATGCCCGCTTGGATTAAAAACCTAATAGTCAAACTTTGTGAATAATTTTTTTAATCTTAACAAACGAACAACGCAAACTTGTCATTGAGCAAACAAGTGCAAAAATGAATGATTTGTACCCGCAGATTATTGAAAAAGACTTATGGGTAACCACTTTTTTGCAACTGATTTTTTCATTGCCTTTTGCTGACAAATTGGTTTTCAAAGTAGGTACTTCGTTAAGTAAAGTTTGGAATGTAATTGAGCGATTTTCAGAAGATATTGATTTGGCTGTCGATAGAACATTATTTGATTTAGAGGGAGATTTGACTATTCGACAAATCAAAAAACTGCGTAAGCAATCTTCGCTTTTTGTGAAAGAATCTTTTTGTGCCGAATTACAAAAAAGCATTGAAAAATACAACTTGCAAAAATTTTGTGATATTGAACCACAGCTCAACGGAGAAGGCGATAAAACCTATCCCGAACCACGAAGAATATTTATTCGCTATCAATCTTTATTTGACACCTTGCCTTATGTGAAAGCAGAAATAGTATTGGAAATTGGTGCGCGCTCATTGATTGAACCTACGGAAAAAAGCGAAGTGAAGAGTATGATTTCCGAGAATTTGCCGATTGATACATTGCTTGTTAATTCGCTGATTATTACGGCTGTTCCTGAAAAAACATTTGTTGAAAAGATGTTTTTGTTACACGAAATTTTTACTTGTGGTGAGCGAATGTTTGCAGACAAAAAGAGCCGTCATTTGTACGATTTAGAAAAAATGATGGACAAAGAATTTGCAATAAAAGTTATTTCCAACAACAAACTTTGGGACACGATACGCTCTCACCGAGAAAGATTTACGCATATAAACGGTGTTGATTACTCGCAAGATATTCGCTCAAATATTTGTCTTATTCCGCCGGCACGAGTCATTGATGATTGGCAGCAAGATTATGAATCAATGCAGGATACAATGATTTATGGAAAATCACTAACATTTAACGAGTTGATAGATAGAGTGAAAAAACTTGAAGAAAGAGTGCGGCTAGCAAAAAACAGCTGCTAAAAGAAAATAGATATACTAAAATTTGATTGGAAGAAGGCTATGGCATTTTCTCTGTTAATTCTTCAGAACTTGATATTATTGTTCTCTATGAACTCAATACTGTAATTAAAAGAACAATTCTGAAAGCAGCGTTTTCGTTAAGCAATAGACAGAAGCCAAGTTTACTTGGATTATGTTATTGCGAGAAAACGACTAAATTTATTGAACAAATAAAACTAACAAATCATAATATAACTTTGTTTTTATTAGAAAGATATTGAAATAATCAAAATTCAGAGTATCTTTGCAAACTTAAATAAGCAATCACATAATAGAAACAGTTTTAATTAGATAAATGGACGAAACTAAAATTTTAGTAAATACAATAGTCGAGGCATTACAAGAGAAAAAAGGAAAGAAAATTATTACAATGGATTTATCCAAACTCGAAGGGTCTATCTGTAAATATTTTATTATTTGTCAAGGAAATACACCCACACAAACATCTGCACTGTCAGACTCTGTTTGGGATTTGGTATACGAAAAAGTTCATGAAAAACCATTGGGAGCCGTGGGAATGAAAGAAGCTCAATGGATTGCTTTGGACTATGGAACTGTAATGTTACATATTTTTATCCCTGAAATTAGAGAATATTATAACTTAGAGAATTTATGGGCGGATGCCGAAGTTAATGAAATCCCTGATATTTTATGAGCGAAGAACAAAACACAAATCCAAATAACGAAAATAAACCCGAAAATGGAGGAGGAAAAAAGCCTGTCAAGTTTGGACTAAATTGGATGTATATCCTTATTTTGGTTATGATGGCTGCTATTTTCTTTACAAATAGGGGAGCGCCGTCTAAAAAAGAGGTGGGCTGGACTGAGTTCCAAAAACTTGTTCAGCAAAATTCTTTTACCGAAATGATTGTCAATCTCAATGACAATAGCGTCATTGCTAAAATCAAACCGGATAAAGTAACTGAAATTCTTGGAATTGATAGTGTCGCTCCTAGTAATCCTTTATTTGGAGGAAAATCAGAAGCTGTAGTTTCGGTTATCATTCCTTCAGCAGAGCGATTTGCCGATTTTTATGAAAAGTCAGTAGCCTTACATAATATAGATACAACCGTAAAATATGAAGACGGTAATAGTCTGTTGTGGAGCATATTAATTAACCTTCTTCCAATTCTTCTGTTGGTTTTTCTTTGGGTATTTATTATGCGAAGAATGTCCGGTGGCGGTGGCGGCGGAATGTTTAACGTTGGCAAGACGAAAGCTCAAATTTATGACAAGTCTTCTCCTAATGCTAAAAAAGTAACATTTAAAGATGTTGCCGGCTTGTCTGAAGCAAAGCAAGAAATAGTCGAAATAGTCGATTTCTTGAAACAACCGGCTAAATATACTGACTTAGGAGCGAAAATTCCGAAAGGAGCTTTATTAGTAGGACCTCCGGGAACAGGAAAAACATTATTAGCAAAAGCCGTTGCAGGAGAAGCAGATGTGCCGTTTTTCTCTATGTCCGGTTCAGACTTTGTAGAAATGTTTGTGGGAGTAGGAGCATCTCGCGTACGAGATTTATTTCGTCAAGCAAAAGAAAAAGCTCCATGTATTGTCTTTATCGATGAAATTGATGCCGTAGGGCGTGCTCGCGGACGAAATCCGAACATGGGTTCAAATGATGAACGCGAAAACACCTTGAATCAATTATTAACAGAAATGGACGGTTTCGGTTCGAATAGTGGAGTAATTATACTTGCAGCAACCAACCGGGTAGATATTTTGGATAAAGCATTGTTGCGCGCCGGTCGCTTTGACCGTCAAATCAATGTTGATTTACCGGAATTGAATGACCGAAAAGAAATTTTTGTGGTTCATTTACGAAATATAAAAATCGATGAATCGGTTGATACGGAATTTTTAGCTCGACAAACTCCGGGATTTTCGGGAGCAGACATTGCAAATGTTTGTAATGAAGCGGCATTAATTGCAGCTCGAAGCGGAAAAGAATTTGTTATGAAAGAGGATTTTATGAACGCCGTTGACCGTATTGTTGGAGGTTTGGAGAAAAAATCTAAAGTTACAACATTAGAGGAGCGGAGAACCATTGCACTTCATGAAGCAGGTCATGCAACTTTAAGTTGGATGTTAGAATTTGCCAATCCTTTGGTGAAAGTAACGATTGTGCCGCGAGGAAAAGCTTTAGGAGCAGCTTGGTATATGCCGGAAGAAAGACAAATCACGACTTATCATCAATTGCAGGATGAAATGTGTGCAACTTTGGGTGGACGCGCTGCCGAAGAATTATTCTTAGGCAAAGTTTCAACCGGAGCCGCAAATGATTTGGAAAGAGTCACGAAACAAGCTTACGCAATGGTTGTCTATTATGGAATGAGTGAGCGTTTGCCGAACTTGAATTATTACGATACAAGTGGTCAGGATTGGGGCTTTTCTAAGCCTTACAGCGACGACACCGCTCGTTTAATTGATGAAGAAGTAAAGCGAATCGTGAATGAGCAATACGACAGAGCCAAGCAGATGTTGACAGAACATAATGTTCAACATGACTCACTAACAAAAGTATTATTGGAAAAAGAAGTTATTTACGCCGATGATTTGGAAGAAATATTTGGCAAACGCAAATGGCTATCTCGTTCTCAAGAAATATTAGCACAGCAAGAATTAAATAATCCTGATGAAGCAGCAATAGAACTTGGTGAAGATTCTGTTAAAGAGGAAAATAAAGAAATCATTCCCGAATGAAAAATTTCATTTTAAGAGTCTTGACCGGGGTTATTTATGTAACTCTAATTGTGTCAGGTATAGTTTCTAATTCGTATACTTTTTTAAGTTTATTTTCTGTTGTTGTCGTTTTTTCCCTGTGGGAGTTTTATGGCTTAGTAAATGCACAGAAAAGAGCGAGAATAAATCCGTGGTATAATTGTTTCGGAGGATTTCTTTTCTTTGTATCAGCCTATTTGTACGCATCAGGAGTATTTCCCTACTACATCTTTTTCCCTTATTTACTCTATATCGTTATTGTTTTCATTGCAGAATTATATGAAAAGCAACAAGACCCGATAACTCACATGGCCTATGTCTTTTTAGGACAATGTTATATTGCTTTACCTTTCGCAGTGCTGAATTTCATAGCCTTTCCAACAGTCGAAGGAGGCGCCTCAGTTTATTCACCCACTTTAGTTTTAGCACTATTTGTCTTTCTTTGGGTAAGTGACTCAGGAGCTTATGTGGTAGGAATGCTTTTCGGAAAACATCGTTTATTTGAGCGAATTTCGCCAAAAAAATCGTGGGAAGGATTCTTCGGAGGACTTGTGTTTGCAATTGCATCTTCTTTCGTTTTTGCTCACTTTGAACCTCAAATCCCTTATTATCATTGGATAGGATTGTCTATTGTCGTTGTTATATTTGGAGTATGGGGCGATTTAGTAGAATCTTTGATGAAGAGGACTTTAGAAGTAAAAGATTCGGGCAAATCTATTCCCGGACACGGAGGCTTTTTAGACCGTTTTGATAGTCTTTTATTGGCTATTTACGCATTTCTCTTTTATATACAGTTTGTTATTCAAAATTAAAAACGAGAGAAATCATTCGAGTTTTTCCTTTTGAAATAGCGTCAGAATATTTTCGCAGACTATTGTCTGTTAAATCTTTACGCTCATGTTCAATGATGTCCTTTAATCCAAAACTAAAACGAAGCTCCGGAGCAACTTTGATAATAGGCAGGTAAAAATCACAACCGATACCAATTGTAAGTCCATAATCTAAAGCATTTAAATAAACCGCTTCATCTGTTTTTCGACCTAAATCCAAAGCTGTGTAAGCCCCGGCAACAACATAAGGTCGGTAATTATTTAGGCGCATGGAACGCAATTTCACATCTAAAGGAATATTCAAATAATTGGAGCGAATGGTTGTTTTGTGCGTTTGTTTGCTATCTTGTTCAATGAACTCAAAACTTTTATCGCCAAAATGCAACATCGGAGTGAAGCGCAAATTCATATAAGGATTCAAATATAAATCACCTAATAATCCAACACTAAATCCGGGAGCATAATTAGGAATGGTCGCAAACCAAGTTCCGGTTCCGTCTTCACTCGGAATTCCGGAATTAGTTAATATAATATCTTGAAAATTCAGACCCACAGAAATACCAAAGTGATATAACTTTTGGTCTCCGTATGGCTGATTTTTTACCTTTTGTGTTTGAGCAAAAAGATTGCTGAATAGAAGGCAAAAACAAAAAAAGATGTATATTTTTCTTTTCATAAAGACATTTATATTAACGAAGAAAAAAACAGATTATTGTGTGAACCTCTCCCCCCGCCCTCCCCACAAGGGAGGGAGTCAAGAGAGCTGATATTTTCAATATTCTAAAAATATCGCTTCTATACAGAGTTTTGCTTCCCTAGCTCCCTCCCTTGTGGGGAGGGTGGGGGGAGAGGTCTATTTTTTCGACCTTTCTTTTTTCAACATACCACAAATACCCTTCCACTTGCGGATAATTCATTTCTTCCAGCAGAGCGATATATTCTTCCACTTGCTTTTTGTGAAAATTATGAGCTTCCCCGAATTTATAATCAATAATAATTGTTGCATTTTCCGAAAATAAAACTCGGTCGGGACGTTTGCTGATTACTTCGTCGTTTTCTTTTGTAATGATAGAATATTCCTGATAGCTTTTATATTCATCCGAAAACCAGTTTTCAACCTGCGATTCGTTGATTGCAGCATGTATTTTGTCAATGTAATTTTGTTTTTCATTCGGAAGAATTATCCCTTCCAAAATATGATTCTCAATTGCATTTTCAATATCTCCCCAATGATTAATCTGCTCAAAAAGGCTGTGCATAACATTTCCATAACTCACATATTGCTCTTTACTAGGAGCTTCCGGATTTATAAATTCACGCGATTTATTGGATTGTTTGAAAATGGATTTTTCCGATTGAAACTCTTCCGAGACAAAAAAAGAATTGAGAGACGGAGGTGTCTGTTTCAACGGATTACTTGATATTTTATCTGCTTTTGCAAAAGAAGCATCTAATTTCCCTTTTTCAAAATGAAGATTTTCCTCGTCCCAATCCCCGTCTAATTCACTAACCGACAACTGCAAAATATCTGAAACCGTTGCTAATTTATTAATTTCTTCCAGCTTTTTTTTATGCTTGGCTAGTAAAATCAGATTATTTTCGGCACGAGTAAATCCAACATATAAAACATTTAGATTGTCCATCCAACTTTGAACCGTTTCCTCTTTAAATTCAGATGCAAAAATAGTTTCGCCCATTGAATTGGAGTACGCAATCGGCAATAATTCAACGGCGTAAAATCCGTCTTTCGGACCACACCACACTGTTGTATTCGCTTTCGGATTTATATTCCAGTCGCAATAGGGAATGATAACCGTATGAAATTGCAAACCTTTTGATTTATGAATCGTCATTGCTCTAATGCCCGAAACGCCGGCGCCGGTCGGAATCGCTCTTGTATTTAATTCCTCTTCCCAATATTGAAGAAAATGATTAATATCTGCCGGTTTTTCGTTCAAATATTTAGAAACCGAGTCATAAAAAGCAAATAAATAACCCGATTGGTCTTCTATTTGTGCTAAACCAAAGAAACGATACAAATACCCAATCAACTCAAATAAAGGCATTCGAACCAATTCGTGAATATTGGAATAAAGCGTTTTCAAACCAATTTTATCCGAATTTAAAAAGGATTTAAGGAAAAAATTCAACTGTTCTTGATTAATCGAATTTTCGGGAAAAGCGATTGTCTTCAGCGCTTCAATAATAATTTTAATTGACGGAGACGATTTTAGTTGAAAAGCTTCATTCGAAACAATATTCAGATAATGATTTTTCGCCATTTCCGGATAATCCTCTCTGAGAGAAGCTAAATATTCCGCTAAAATCGTCAAATCATTGTTTTTTCGTGTCAAAACACAAATGTCATTTGCAGATACGCCTTCCTCATAAAGTTTTTTTATCTGCAAAAAAACAGCTTCTTTCATCAAATCAGCATAAGGAATATCGTCTTTTTTATCAGGAATAAAATCGACTGACACATAACCGGATGCCGTTTTTTTATGGGTTTTCTGACAAACTTCTTTTTTGTCATAAGTGGACGGGAAAGGAGAATCCTTAGGGTCTTCAAATTTATTTTGATACAATTCATGAAGTGTATTGGCGGCGATTGTAAAAAAATCATTGTTGAAATCGATAATGATTTTTTCACTGCGAAAATTATACTCTAAAGATTTGACTGTCGCCCGAAGTTCGTTTCCAATGTTACTTAAAATTCGCCAATCTCCATTTCTCCAGCGATAAATGGATTGTTTGACATCTCCAACGATTAAGCTGAAATCATCTTTTGCCAAAATGTCGGATAATAAGGCTTTGAAATTATTCCATTGCAATCGGGAAGTATCTTGAAATTCATCAATCATCACATGATGAATATCCGAACCGAGTTTTTCATAAATAAATGGAGCATCAGAATCATCAATCATTTCATTGAGAAACATAGCCGTATCCGATAACATGAATCGGTTATTTTCGACATTTTGTTCTGTAATTTCTTTTGTAACATCCCAAATCAAACCCAATTGATGCAAATTTCCGGTAATCATTTTGGAAGTAAGCATCACTTTGACTGTTTTTAATGTTTCATTCAATAACGGAATCAAAGCAGAATCGGCTAAAGAAATTATTTCCTCTTTCTTTTTATGTGATTTTGAAGTCCAAGAAGAAGCATCCGTGCTGCAATCTAAAATCGTTTTATTAATATCAGCAGAATAATCTCCTTCCGCTAATTTGCGAAAAAAATGAATAGGAATCCCTTTTCGAATAAAATCTTCCGGAACAAGATTATTTGCATCTAAAATTCCCAGCACTTTTTGATATGTATTGGTAAAATAAAATTTGCATCCTTTTTTTATTTCTTCTTGTTGGGATTTTAACTCTCTGAATATCTTAGGATTCTCTTTCAACTGCAGACGTAAAGCTTGTTCATGTTCTTGAAAAAACTCATTATAAATACATCGGCTAAACTCAAAAATTTCATTTTCAATTCGCCAATTTCGGTCATCATCCAATTTATTTTCGATGTATGTAGTCAGCCATTCTAAAATTTGCTTGTTGTGATTTGCTTTTTCAATGGTGGAATGAACCGCTTCACTAAGCACTTTATTGGTATTCATCTCCAGATTGAATTTAGACCCTTTTCCCAATTCGCGAGCTAAATTTCGCAAAACACGTTGAAAAAAACTATCAATCGTAGTTATGTTTAACCGGCTGTAATCGTGCAAGATATTATGCAAAACAATTCCGGCTTTTTCACGGATTTGACTTTCAGTCATGGGATGTTCTGCCTCATTCAGTACATTTTGCATAGACGCAAAAAAATCAGAAGAATCAGCCGCGCTGAATGCCAAACCATAAAGTTCCGCCAAAATACGGTCTTTCATTTCACCGGTCGCATCTTTCGTAAAAGTAACGGCTAAAATATGCCGATAATTCTCATTAGAAGAAGCAATTAGTAACTGTTTGATATATTCCAGTGCTAATGTATAGGTTTTCCCGGAACCGGCAGAAGCTTTGTATATTTTTATTTTTGACATGTTTTTGACATTTATACAAAGCAAAGATAGCAATATGAATTATAAATTATGAATTATGAATTATGAATTTTCGTGCTTTGTTTAGTCTGCTGGCGCGGATTTGTAATCCGTGCCTTTTATAATTTCAAATTTGCGCCAATGTTTTTGTGCATTTTTCTTTTTTTTCGGCATGTTTTTTGATTTTGTTCTTAGTTGAAAAATTAACAACTGTAACTTAATGGGTATTTTCTCGAAAAAAAATGACATTTCTAATAAATTTAACGTTCAAAGTTTGGATGTTAAGTTTAATTTATTAGAGAGAGAGAGAGAGAGACTCACCTTTTAAATTCATTTAAATCCCGCGCGCGTATATGCGCGAAATATAATCATTTACATTTAATATTCAAAGAGAAGCTATCTTATTTTAAGGTGGCTTTTGTTGTTTATTTTCTACGGTTTTT
>JGI996J12353_1000014_pt1 | contig 67904 bp, 77 predicted proteins | sample IntmicLarv5ML5BL_FD_12353 | JGI IMG/M metagenome (IMG submission 12353) | reverse complement strand
CACCATTACGGCGTGCGGCACCGCTTTTTGTCTTAGCCGTATAACTAGCTGTTCCGCCATCAGCGGGGAAAGGTCGATCGTGAGTACTTCCTCCCCATCTTTCGTTTTTGAATGAAATGTCGTGTTGGTGCGGTGGTATTTGCTCAACACTTAATGTGACGTATTCTGACCCTCCGATGTTTCCAATTTCTCCGTAATCGCTTTCACCTCTGCCTGCTTCGTCAGCTCTTCGCACAGAATATCCAACAATAAAACGACCGCGCAAATCAGGCGTTTTTATTCCATTAACGGTTGCACCATTGCACAACGCGAATCCGGCTGGGATTCCGGTTACACTTCCGGACCACATAACTATCGCTCCGATTGGCATTGCCAAATTCATAAGAGCTTCCACTTCTTTTTTTGTTGCTGAATTTTCGAGTAAAAATTGATTTGTCGGAAATTTAGTAAGCGAACTAAAAGAATAGGTATTTGCATTCCCTACATTTGAACCAAATTCAACACGGCGAAAAAGATAAGCATTCTCATAGGTATTACTACCAGCGGTTATGTCTTGTTTGGTTTCAACGATGCGGATTGTGTCTTGAAGCGCACCGCCAGCAAATGGCAGTATTTCGCCGTTAATAATAACAGTTCCATCCGAAACGGAATTTCCGTTTTTTACACAGCCGGAAAGAATGTAATTTGCGCCTGCTGTTTTCGCATATTCAGCAGCTAAAAGAATTTGATTTTGTATAAAATCCAACCCTTCTGTTGACACCGGAAAATTCCGTTGCGAACGATTAATATAAGATGCTTTATTCATAAACGATAGTGTATGATTTAGATAATAATTTATATGTGTTGAGTAAACTGCGTATTTTTGCATCATTATCCGCGCTGTAAATTGCAACTGGAACATAAACCACAAAACCGCTAACGTCTTCAAAAATTGTCGATTTATCCCAAAACAAAGTGCCTGTTTCGCTGATTAATAAATAGTTTTTGTAACTGTCATAATTTTCATCCCACGCAAATTGCCAATGTCCAAGTTGTTTCTCATCCTCAATCCTTATTTGTTTATTTGCCTGTGGAAACGCATCATTTAACACGCTTCGCAGATAACAGACTTGACCGTTTTTTTGCAATCGAAATAAATTGTCATTCCTGTTTTTTGAAAAATCATTAAACAATGTAACAATAGGAGATGTCATTATCCGCAGGAAAGCAACAATTACATCCTGTCTCAATGAAATAGGAAGCAACAGAACAACAAGGCGTTTATAATCAACGTGAAATAGTTTCATAAGGAATGAATGTTATATCAAGATGATTGTCTGCATACACTTTGTAATATCCGGAATGTGGGGTTGTTTTTGCTTCAACCGCTTCCCATATCTTCCCGTCAAGACTTGTTTCTGCCAAATGTAATTCGGGTATCACAACTCCTTCCGTTTGTTGTAGTGCATCCACCAACGCAACGTTTCGATATTCGCCATTAAACGGAAGATTCGCAATGAAGGCGTTTATTGTCTCCCTAACTGGGAAGGTAGCTTGGAATGATTGCCCAGTTCCATCCAGTATCATTGGGTTGTAATATATCGTCATTTTGAGCCTAAAATATTCAGCAGGTTCATTAACGACTTCAACGACTACTCCGGCATCTTTAACCTCCTTGATATACGCTGTAAAAGCATCCAATTCGATTGAAGATATTTGCGCGGGTGTATCATTTTTTGTCGTTGCTATTTTCAAATACACAACACCGGACACTTCAACAGCAGCAGCATATTTGATTATTTTCAGCGATTCAATTTGTTCGTCTGTCATCCCGGCTACATCATAGTAATCTGTATCTTCAACTAACATTTTTCCAAGCATGAAGTTTTTTGCTTTAGATACATACCAACGTAATGAATGCGGTTTTAATTCATCTATGATAGTTGTTATTTCCGCTTTGTGATAGTCAAAAAGCACTTCAAGCGTCCAAACACACGCAGCAACGCAAAAAAACATGATACTTTCAATGCTTACTTTGGAAAATGTTTCTTCAAAAGTAGCACTTTCCAAAAAACCATATTTGCGCTGAATATTGCGGTCGGACATGAATCTGTCTGTAATCTCTTTTTTTATTTCTGAAATTGTTCGTGCCATATTTTTAACTTACTATAAAATCATACTCTATTTCCCAAAATTCAATGCCTTCTTCAATATAAAATCCTAATTCGGTCGCTGGTTTGAGATTGTTCGTTTTGTAATAACTTGCAATTTGCTTGTTTTGCCTTTCTTTTACTTCGATGACTTGAAGTGATGTGCCTACCGGAACTTCATCGGTTATGCTGACATCATTTTCATTAGCTAACGAAAAAATAGATTCTAAAGAACCGGATTCTTGAACTGATATGTCTAACAGGCTTTGCCCGGCTAGAAGAAGCGTTTCCATTTTAATACGAGTATAATTAAACCAACTCCAAGAACACCCATGAATATTTTACCGAACCAGCCACACACTATTTGCCAATCGTTTTGTTTATATTTTGTTACTTCAATTGTCTGCGATTCTTTTTCTTCCAATTCTTTCACTGTCTTTTGCAGGTGGTATATTTCAGTTTCTTTTTCTGAAATAATCATCGAAAGGCTATCGCAATTGGCTGTTATTTTATAGTCGTTTTCGCCTGTTTTTTCGATGCCCACAGTCGCTTGACCTTGTTTGTCTTCATACTTTGCGCCAATTGGCAACGTAGATAAATCTGCAAGATTTAAGTTCAAAGCAGCAAGCGAGGACGGAATTGTAATCAACTGCATGGTAATCTTTTCTTTGTGGCTAATGCTGTCAGTTGTACTGCTTGTTTCCTTTATGCTTGATTCTGTTTTCAACGGTGGATTTGATTTACACGCGAAAAATAAACCAAAGAAAAACACCAATAGAAGCACGTTTAAAACTGTTTTAAAATTTTTCATTGTCTAAATTCTTTTTTTACGTCAAAACAAGGACAAGCCTTGTTTGCAAATTCATAATGTCCGTGAATTGTTGCATCCGGATATTTTTCTCTCAATTCAGCAACCAACTTCGCTAACGATGTTTTTTGCGCATCAGTTCGTGTGTCTTTTGCCTTTCCACTGGCATCCAGCCCTCCGACATAGCAAATGCCAATAGAATTTGAATTTTGTCCTGTTACGTGTGCGCCAATTTCCGAAACATCACGTCCTTTATGAACCGAGCCGTCCAAATAGACAACAAAGTGATAACCGATTGTTCGGAATCCTCTTTGTTTGTGCCATTTCGTAATGTCTTCGATTGTGAAATGTTGCCCCTCTTTTGTAGCTGAACAATGCAATATTATTTTGTTAATCTTTCTCATTGTCTTTTGTTTTATGAATTTTCACTTTATACGAATAGTCAATGCCGAATACAGCACCGACAAATGTTAGTATTTCGCCAAAAGCGATTAATACCGAGCCATCGATAATACCTATTGGAGAAACACAAAAGCCTGCTATCAGCAAGCCGCCGCCAACGATTATCAGCAAAGCCGATACAATCAACTGAAATCTAAGTTTATCTTTCATCATTTTTTATTTTACTATAAAATCAATACTCAGCCATTGCCCCTGTGCGCTACTTATAGACTGCATTTAATTCGATGTTTAATTTGTTATCTTGTTCGTTTACTATTTCCAAGTGATTAACTCGAAAGCCGTCCGCTTCCAGCTGCTCGCGTATCTTATGTTTATAGGATAGCGCTTCGCCAGATAACAGCATCGAAGCAATACCAACACCCACTTGCGGGGCTTCTTTCATTTCGCCGGGCTGCATATAAATTATTATTGCTTGATTCTGTTTTTGCACATCGCCAATAACCAACCCGCCAGTTATTAGTCCCAGTTTATCACGGCTTACTTTTATGTTTAAGTCGCCCGTTTCTTCGTTTACTGTGATACCTTTTTGCTTCATTGCTTTACTTTTAGATTTTCGAGCTCTGAACTCTTTGTTATTGTTATCGGTTGCCCAGCCCAGGTACTTACAGCTGTTTTGAGAGCCGCACCGCCGTCGTTAGGCGCTGGCGTCCATGCCTTAAGTATATTTTTCAGCTGGTTTAGCTGATTTTCCAGAGCGTTAATTTTCTTTGTTACGTCGCCCAGCTTTACCAGCCCACCCAATTCGCCGCCATTGAGAACCACGCCCTCTTTGTCAATAAATACGCTTATATCTCCGATTGTGAGCTTTGCGCTGGCGAGTGTATCTGCAGTTAACACACATAAATTATTCAGGTCGCCCGAAAGCGAGCCCACCAAGACAAAGCTATCTATCGCGGGCGTTAATAAAAGCATGTCGTCGCGTTCGGTTGTCGTCGGAGTGAGCCTTACGTCGGGCAATTCCAGCCCGTCAATTATTACCGTACAAGTGTCGACCTGAACGCTTACGACCTGAGCCGAGAAAAAGACCAGCCCGCCGCGATTTTTCCCTACTATATCGCCCAGCAATTGCGCTATTTGTGCCCGTTTATTCATTCGTTTGCTGTTTTATCATTAATCACAAGGCGCCTACCTAAATCGATAGTACGCACACCGCCTGACTCGTCGAAGCTTGTTTTTACTCCAGTAACGTAATATGTACCCTCTTTATACTCATAATCTTTGTCGATAATCTTCGCGCTCCAGGTCGGCTCAACAAATGGAATAAGCCAGGTTTTTATATTACCCTCATAACCTGTGTATGATTTATATTTGAGCGTATTGTCTGCCATTTTCTGCAAAGCCTCTTTTGAAACCGGGAACTTAACCTCTATTGTTTCAACATCGCCGCCAGCCTTACCAGCCGTTGCCTTTATATTTTTGCCGTCAATACCGACCCCGTTAACCACAACCATAAGCAAACGGTCGCTTTCGTTCCTGTATTTGAGGTCCGATTCTTCAATATTTATGGCAAAATCATAGACCACATCGCCCCCCTTTTGGATATATGGCGGGTGTATATTCAGCTTATTGTTATCGGTTATATAGATTTGCCCCTTTGTTGCGTCCTTTAGTTTGCTGAGAACGTTATAAACTGTATCATTCGGACTTATGGTAAACTTATCGAAATAATGACTTTCCGAGTCTATCGTACAATCCAGTTCAAAGCCTAACGCCTGGGCGCAATAAGAGGCGACATCCTTAACTTTGCATTTGGCAAACACTTTCGGGCTTATCTCTTTGCGGGTTAAATACATGCTATCTTCGCAATTTATTGTCAGGCTATTGTCGTCCGTGTCGATGCGTTGGACGTAACCCTCGAACTCAGTTATTAACTCGCCATCATATCCGAGCTTAACAAGTACATTGTCGCCCGCCTTAATATGTTTTTCGCGGTCTAAGGATTGACTATATGTCACACCGGGCAAAACAATAACAGCCGTTTGCGTCAGCAGGTCAACGGTTTTTTCAATCTCGACGGATTGGAGCAAGTTCAGCTTGTAAGAACCTATTTGTATGTAATAATTCATATCAAACATTTTATTTCACTTCTATAAAAAGGTTATAACTATCATCGCTCAGCGCCGTAAGGCTGTAATTTTGCACGTTTTCGCCCTTGCTGAAAGGGAGACTATAATCCTCGACAACTAAATAATTGACATTTAAAAGCTGCAAAAGCTCGTTTTCTATTTTGATAGCCCGCCGTTGCGTAATTACTTGTCGAAGCTTTTGCACCTCAATTGCCGGATATTTTGCAAGGTCAGAGTTTACAAATGTGCCGTCAATCGTTACTTTTATGTCGCCCTCCGCCCATCGTTCCTTAATAGAGCCGCGCCCCTCAGACTTTGCGACATTCCGCTTTATAATGATATTTTCGCCTTGCACTGAGATTAACGGCTCATAAGGCAAAAGCCATTTTGAGTTGTCCGGCAAATAGAAAGTAAAAGGCATAACCATAGCGACCGTTTGTCCGCTTTCTACCAGGTCGGCAACTTCGCGAAGTATCACATCGCCACGTCTGAATAAAGGGTTTAAAGGTTGTTTCATATTCTTAAATATTCGCCCGAGCTATTAATAAACCTTTCACCATTTCTTCTTGTACTATTTCCTTTATTTTTTGCGCCCCCTCGCGTATGCCGTTAGCGTTTATGGTCATATTATTGCCCATTTCGCCGATAGACAATGTTATATGTGTCGTTTTCGAGCCGCCAGTTGTTATGGAGTTTGCGGCTTTGCCACTTTCGCCGCCCCCTCCGGTTTCGCCAGTTCCTCCGGTACCGCCGCTTGTACTGTCGCCGCTATCCATTCCGGGAATACCAGCCGACGAAATGCCGAGCTTTGATTTTAAGCTGTTTGCTATATCGCTAAAAGAGGTTTCATTTACACGAAGCTTAAAAACTTCCATGTCTGACATTTGCTTAGCCAGGTCGGTAAGTTTACCTTGTGTATCTGCTATTTCTTTAGCCCTGGTGTCGCGCTCAGTTTCCAGCTTTGCGAGTCCGGCGCTTGCAGCGTCACTATTCCATAGGCTTTGCACTTTATACCAGCCTTTTTCGATAACTTCAAAGCCACTTAAAAAAGCGTCTTGCACCTTTAACCAAATAAGTGTAACAGCGGTTTTAAATAGCTCAAAACCAAGTTTACACATCGTAAGTACATTGTTCCAGGTTTCGCCCCAGCCGTCAATTTTGATAATCAGAAATGCGATTAATGCGATAAGCGCCACAATGCCCGCAATAATCAGCCCGATAGGATTAGCACTCAACGCCACGTTTAACAGCCATTGCGCCGCTGTCCATAAGCTTGTCGCGTTTTTAACTGCAAATACAACTATTTCGTAAGCAATAACAGCTTTGCGCCATACGGCTATAAGTGTATGTAATCCAATTAATCCCAGTAATGTAACACGATACGCAATCCATGCAGCGGTAAGAATGGCTATACTTGTAGCTAACAACTTGTTATTATTGTACCAGCCCTCTAACTTTGCGACAACCTTATCAATGAAAGTGCCCGCATCCGTAAGCAATAGGTTAAAGCCTCCTATTGCTGGTAATATGTACGGCTGGATAATGTTATAGAAAGCCAGTAACTTATCATTAATGTTTGCCATTGCCAATTTAACACCACCGCCAAGCGTCTGGCTCATTTTCTCAGACATGCCGTAAAATTGCCCGCCCTCCTGGGTTGCTTTTTGGAAAGACTGGGCAACCATATCCGCCGATATTTTACCCTTGCCCATTTCATCTTTCAGCACTCCGATACTCTTACCTGTATCCTTACTCATTTGTAAAAGAGGGTTAAAACCCGCATTTATCATTTGGTTAAGGTCTTGCCCCATGAGCGTACCCGTTGCCGACATTTGCGAAAAAGCGAGTGTCAAGCTGTTAAGCTTGTTTTTATCGCCCATTGCTATTTCGCCAATAGCCTTAAGATTTGGCATTATTCGTTCCTGGGCAATACCAAAACCCGCCATCGTTTGCACCGCCGCGCTCAGGTTCTCTTTGCCGTAAGTTGTCTTTTTGGCGTAAGTGTTGATATTGTCAATTATCTTTCGGGCGTTTTCTTCGCCACCAAGTAGGACTTCAAAAGAAGCGTTTTGCATTTCCTGGTCGATACCCAACTTAAGAGCACGACCACCAACAACCCCCGCAATAGTAAGCGGGTTAAATATGTACTGAGAAAAGGGAATACTTTTAAAGAGGCTGGCGAATGAATTTTTTAAGCCTGTTAGCGGTGTGCTATTCAGATTACGCACGTCACCTTGCAACCGTCGGACTCTGTTTGATGTGTCCACGATAGACCCGCCGACGCGGCGAAGCGTTCCCGACATTTGGTCGCGCAGGTTTATGACGTATGTAAAAAAGTCATTCATTGCTCTAATTATTCATTCTTACCAGCTTCTTGTTTCCTTATATATTCCAGGGTTTTAATGTGCATTGCCCACTCGTCATCGGTTAGCGTGTCGGGGTCTATGCACATATAGTAGCGGAGTTGTCCGTCCAGTATGCGGATAGCCTCGCGCTTTTCGTCGACTTCCGCTAACCTTAAAGCTTTTCCAATTCAGCTTCCTTAACTTGGATTAAGTCGCCTACTTTACCCACTGCCGACATAAAGAGGTCGTCGTCGGTTTTTATCTCAGTGTCGCCTCCGAGCCAGCAATTTTCGAGGATAGCTTCCGAGCCGCCTATAATATCGCCTTTCGATATTTTTGTCATTGCCAGCGAAAGCGTGCGGCGGTTGGGCTTTCTTAAATAAGCCGTTTTGCCCTCAATCGTGAGCTTATGCACGGTTTTATACTTTTCTTTCCAGCCCATTATTTGTTCGGGCGTTGGGTTTGTTATATTTTCTTTTGACATTTTAGAAATTGTTTAATTGTTGTTTAATACTGATTAAGCCGCGATAATATCCAGCGCCACAAACGGGAGCTCTATTTCCATGAACTTATCGCCTTGCGCCATCTTCTCTTCAATATCCGTGAACTCAGCGCCCAGGATAGTAATGACGCGTATCTTTGCCGAATTTTCGGGCGTGTAAGCCACGATTATATCGGTTTTAATATCAAGCAAGGAAAGAGAGCCCGCCGCCGACTTAAGGGCGATAACTTCGCTTTGCGTGAAAGTGAGCGAGCCTGTATAAGTTTTGTTACCTCGCTGAATACTTCGCGGCTTGTTTCCTTTGGCGTGCAAAGGCTCTTTTTCCTGACTTTCCTTATAATTTACGTTACGAAAACCTTTTATCTCAATACCGCCCACATTAAGGCTAATATCTGCCCATTCGTATTCGCGTCCGTTGATTAGAAATAAATCACTTAATGCCATAATCTTAATTTTGTGTTACGGTAAAACCGAGTAAAACGCTTATATATTTCCCATATCCGTGAGGACGAACGCGAAGCTCAGCTTCGACCCTGTTTGTAGCCAGTACGTTAGTTGAACGGGACACTCTGCAGGTTACACCTCGGTCGGTCGTATCGGCGGGGTCGGTCGATAATTCGCCGTTTGCCGTCATATTGGTAACAATAGCATTTTCAACCGCCAGCTCAAAAACGCGGGCGTAAGTCTCTATCATTGTACCGTCATTGTTTACGGGGATTTCGTCTAGTAGCTTTTCTATCAGTACCGCGTAGGCAATACGATAGGCTTTATCAATCACACGGCGGCGGGTTATTTGGTTATAGTCATCCGTCAGCTTTGTTGCTAATGGGTCGTCAGCGATATAATAACCTGACATGCCCGTAAACGTGCGGAATGTTATATAACCTTTGCCGACTATGGTTTCAACATCTGCCAGTTCCACAATCTTATCGCCCGCGCACATCGTTAGGACATTAAGCGCGCCGTCTTGCACCCGCCCGACGTTGCGTTGTACGGGCGAAGCGGCGATTCTTCCGGCTATCAATCCAAGCGCCTGATTTGCCGAACCTTGCGAATTGTCGCCGATAACAACACCCACGCGGTTATAAGCTTGCTTTGTCATGTCGGTCAAAGCCTCGGGGTCGCCGCTAAAGCTTAAGCCGTCTATCAGCGTGAAAATAGGTGCAAAGCGCACCTCCGCAGCCCAGTCGCCCAGGGCTTGCGCGTTGAGCTTTGCCGATTCCAAGTCGCTGTCAAGCCCAGCGGTTATGGTCGGGTTTGCTTTGGCTTTTCCAGTTATAATAAGCCCCCGTATTTCGCCGTTTGTTGACTCTATGACATTGCGGGCGTAAGGGTTGTTTTTATCCAATATGGCGGACATTGTAAGTGTGTCGGGATAACCGATAAGATAAACCTTTGTACCCTCCTGAGCTTCCGTATAAAAGTCTTTTACAAGCTTTTCAATTTCGGGATTATTCTCAGCCGTAACGCCTAAATTTTCCAGGTCGCCATATTTACGTAAGGCGTAATGTTTTGCCAGGTCGAAAGACGAAGCAACGGCACCCGCCCCAACAACGACCAAACAAAGCAAGCCGTCAGCGCTGGCGATAGCTTGACCAAGCGCACCGTTTCCGTACTCTATTTTTACATAAGGTAATTGTCCCATTTTAGTCCTCTTTTGTTATTGGGGTTACTGTTTTGTCTTTCAACTTCGCAGCATGTTTTAAAGCATCGCTCTCATTGCTGAAAGGCACTAGGTCGGAGGTAAAATAAATAACCGATAAGCTCGACTTTTGAGAGAATACGCTTTTTGCAATGCGTTTGCGCTCACTTCCCTGTTTTGGCTCGCTTTTTACTTTGTTACTGTCATCACCACTCCCTTGCGCTCCAGTTGCGCCCGCTTTGAGCTGATTATCCACGTCGGAACTTTTCGCAGAAGCTGGCGGCTGATTGCTACCCGTTCCCGGCTGATTCGTATTTTTTTCTTTGAGAACTTTTGTTGTGCCCGCCTTTGATGTCGGTTTTTTTGTCCTTTGAGATTTTGCTCCTGGTTGTATTGTTGTACCAGTAGTTTCAGCGTTTGTATCATTTTTTTCAGCATCTGACATAATTATTTGATTTTTAGAAGCTAATAGCCTATATAATCAGGCTATTAACAAAGTGAATACTATTTATTTTAAGCCGCGTCGCTGTAAATGGATGCAACGCATTTAGCACGGAATGGCAAAGCCACAAAACGAATTTGCGCACCAAGCAACCAACCGCGATAGTCGGCGAAACGCTCCTCTGCTTTGGCTGTCTTGTCGCCCATACTGCGCATAACGCCGCTTTTACAGAACGCAAAAGATGACTTATTGCCTGTCAAAGCTCCTTTAGGTAATTTTTCGCCAGTTGCAGGATTGTACTTTGCATTTCGAGTAAATGTGTATATCTTAAACCCGTCAATTTCCTTATCCGTCATCATCGCTTTGTAAAGCTTCATGTTGGCATTTTTAAGGTCGGTTTTATGCTCAGGACACAATACGATAACTCGCCCCTCCTGTGGAAACTCGGCATTGTCAAAAGCAAGGGATAATTCGGTTATATCTTCGTATCTCAAAGCCTTTGTGCCGTCGCCCCTATTCGCTCCGGTCGTTTTAAGTACCGGGGTTTCTGCTGTATGGCTGGCGGGTGCGATATTGTAAGCCGCCGACTCCGAACACTTGGTTCTTAAAGTGTCAACATGTTGCTTTAATACTGATTCCGCTTTTTTGTAATTTGTTTCCAGTTCCTCAACGTTGGTAACGTGTGTCGGCTTCGTGTCAAATGTTGCCAGCGGTATTTCGATACCCTCGTCGGTTCGTTGCGCGGGAGTAAGAGGCCACGTAGTATTGTTTTCTACGACCTCGGGGTCTGCCCCCACTTCTGAAAGATTGATTTTGTTGTAACGAGAAAACTCGTCCATGTCGGTAAGCTCATTCAAAAACGAGCTGTCTGGATAGAATAATTCTAAAATGATGTTGGCGAAAAACGCCACAAATACACTTGCTGCCATTAATTTTACTTTTAATTGTTGTCAAAATCTGTTTTTAGTTTCTCATACTCGGTCGGGTTAGAGAGCTTAATAGCCGCTAATCCTTTCGGGTCTTCTTTACCCCACTTCAAAAAATCCCAGCCCGCGCGGTCTCCGGCGGTCAATTTTGATTTTTGCGCCATATCCTTAAGGGATGTTGATGCCTGAGCGGGTTTAGCGTCGATAATCGCCTTTACATTGTCGAAGTTGCTACCAGCCGAAAGCGCCAAATAGTCCGCTTTTTCTTTCTCGGTTATTTTGCCGTCTTTTACAGCCTGAGAAAGATAAGTTTCCTTGTTTGCCTTTTCCAGTTTTTCAACTTTCTTGTTTAGTTCGTCGATTTTGTCGTCTTTTTCCTGTACGGCTAGCTCTATTTGCTTAGCCGTAGGATTTGCAGACAAGCCGAGAATTTGACGGGTTGCGCCCGTCAGTACGATAGTGTCTTTTTCGTCCATTTTTTTACTGATTTTATTATTAGAAAAGCTTAATTTGAGTTGTTCAAAAGTGATAAGCTCACGTTTTTCGTTGTATAGTCGTACAGCTCCGGCATCGGAGGGTATGGGCGTTATACTTGCTTCCATCAGTTCCCAGTCTGTCATTACATACTCGTCGCTGATTTTTTCCATTTTTAGCGGTAAAATACCAATTGACACTCCCCGCAAAAAGCCCTCTTTAACCTTGCGGGCTTTTTCCGCCGCAATGGGGTCGCCTGCATCAAACACGGCGGCGGCTGTCATTTTACCATTTTCAACGTTTCGTTTTTCCCAACGCCCTATCACCAGTTTTGTATCGTGGTCGTAAAGCATTACCGGGTTATTGTCGAAACGCTCAAAGCGCCCGCCTGACAAGGCAACACGAAAGCCCTTTGTATTTGTCTGACTACTATCTGATAAAATGAAAATTTGCTCTTTTTCGTCCATTTCTTAACTGAATTATACCGCAAACTTACCCCGCCGAAAGCGCCCCGCAAATTAACGTTGCTGTCATGGCAGAACTTTTTTATTACCAGCGATATAACCCCCAATTTTGCCCTAAATATTAATATTTATCAAATGGGTAGAACTCCAAAACAGGACACAAAAAAAAAGAACGCAAAGGCGCTCTTTATTACCGGACAATATCAACAAAAAGAAATTGCCGAACTGGTCGGCGTTACCGTGCAAACGATAAGCCGTTGGGTTAATTCCGAAAAATGGGACGTTGAACTGGCAAGCCTTACAATAACCAAGGAAAAACAACTCGCGCGCTACTATATGCAAATTAACGAGATTAACGAGGCTATTGCCGGAAAAGACAAAGGGCAACGATACGCCAATGCCAAGGAAGCTGACACACTGTTAAAGCTATCAACAGCCGCCCAAAAGTTGGAAACCGACACAGGCGTGCGCGACATTATAGATGTCTCTATCGGTTTGCTGGAATGGGTACGCAAGTTTGACACGGACAAGGCAAAAGAGTTAAGCGACCTTTTCGACGGATATATAAAAAGTAGAATGTAATGGCAAAAGCAGCGGACAAACAAGCATTTAACGAGTGGGAAGCATACCGCGAAGCTCTCAAACGCTCAACGGTTGTGGATATTTCCGAGACTTACGCCGAGAAACAAGCCCGCATTAAAAAGCTTGAAGCTGATGACGAGGCGTGGTTTGCTTATTACTTGCCAATGTACAACCAGTATGAGCCAGCCCCTTTCCATATAAGGGCAACAAAACGAATACAAGGCAAACCAGGCAACGAAATAAAAGGAGATAAGCGTGAGCGTTGTATGCGTGGCGAATGGTTTGAAGTGGATGCCTGGGCGCGTGAGCTTGCAAAATCGACACAAGCAATGAAAAACGCGCTAAAACTGACACTTACGGGCAAAAAGAAAAACGCTATCATGGTCTCAAACTCCGAGGATAACGCAAAACGTCTCTTAGAGCCTTATCGTGCCAATCTTGACAGCAACCAGCGGATAATAAACGATTACGGTGTACAACGCTCTTTTAAGTGGAAAGATACCGAGTTTAAGACCCGCAAAGGCGCTTCTTTCCGCGCAATAGGAGCCGGGCAAAGTCCGCGCGGTACTCGTAACGATGCAGCCCGCCCCGACCTTATTCTTATTGACGATATAGATACCGACGAGGATTGCAGAAACCCCGATATAATTAAGAAACGTGTCGACTGGATATTCGGAGCGTTGATACCTACCAGGGCGGTTAATGTTCCTTTGCTTATACTGGTTTGCGGTAACATTATAGCCGAGTATTGCTGTGTTACTGAGCTTATGAAGAAAGCCGATTATGTGGATATAGTTAATATCCGTACCAACGGTAAAAGTTCCTGGGCGGCTAAAAACAGCGAGGAAGACATCGACCGGGTATTAAGTACCATATCTTACGCGGCGGCTCAAACCGAGTATTTTAATAATCCACAAACCGAGGGGCGAATATTCAACGAATTATATTTTGACAATATACCGCTACTTAAAACAATGGAGCAACTTATCGTTTACGGCGACCCGTCAACATCCAACCAAGAATCTAAAAACAGCTCGTTCAAAGTGGTTGCGCTTTTAGGACGAAAAGCAGAAAAAACGTATGTAATAAAAGTATTCTGTAAACAATGCGGACAAAATGAATTTATAGAAGCTTATTACGATATGTATAAAGTCGTTTCGGCGGCGGCTACAACCGCTCAATATTACATGGAATGTAATGGATTGCAAGACGGTTTTTTCGATGTTTATTTCGACCCCGAGTTCAGACGACGAAGCCGAGAGAAAGGCATTCCATTACATGTGCAAAAAGATAAACGGGCAAAGGTTAATAAATATACGCGGATAGAAGCGACGTTAGACCCTCCTTATCGTTTAGGTTGGCTCATATTCAACAAAAAAGACGAAGAAAACGAACACATGCAAGAAACAATAGGTCAATTTCAAGCTGTATCACCAAGCTACTCCGGAGCAATGGACGCTCCGGACTGTATAGAGGGCGGATATTGCATATTAGATAAAAAACTGGCACAACGCCAGGGAACATACAGAGCACAAAGGCGAGCTTCGCGTCGCTATTAATCACCAATTAAACAGTTATTAAAATGTTTTTAGAGATTACGGAAATGAAGTCGGTAATGTACGGCTATCAAATGAATGAGATTACCGAAAACGACGACACAATAGTCGCAATGGCGATTAAGGCGGCGGTCTCTCAGATTAAAAGCTACCTAAAGCCCAGCAACAAAAAAGAGTATGACGACGGGCGACCGCTTTACGATGTAGATAAAATTTTCAGCATGGCGGGAAACGACCGCGACCCGCTTATCCTGGAGCTTTGTAAGGATATAGCCTGTTATCGCGTTTGCCGACTGGCTAATGTCGATATAATACAGACTCAGGTTATCGAAAACTACGACCGTGCTATTGGCTGGCTTAAAGATGTAAGGAGCGGCGATGCCAATGCCGATTTACCGCTAATAGACTCCGACAACGAAACCAGCGTGTCAAAGATACCTTTCCGTTATGGCAGTCGCCCCAAATTCAACCACGAATAAAAAAGTAATTCAATGAACAAAACAGTACAACATTTTGCACTTCGCACCCTGGCAACGCTCCAGGCTAAAATAAACGGCACACCCTCACTTGATAATAAAGCGGGGCGCTATGCCCCGATGACCGTACGTAAATCCATAAGTCAAACGCGGCGGGATATTGCCGATTTGCAACGGGCTCGCTCTTTAGCGCTGGCGGCACTCAATCCGAAACAATACCTTTTGCAAGACATCTACACGATTATTTCAGATGATGCACACCTAACATCACAAATAAACAACCGTAAGGAACAAACAATCGCGGCTGGCTTTGAAATGCGTACCACAGACAAAAAGACCGACGGCAAACTGACGGATATAGTAAACGAGCTTGATTTTATCCAGGACTTATTCGGATATATATTGGATAGCGAAAATTTCGGTTATTCCTTAGTTGAGCTTTCGGTCGAAGACAATACGCCGAAAGTGGAACTTATACCGCGCCGTAATGTAGTGCCCGACTTTGGACGATTTTATCCCGATACGTCATTCGATAATTTCCTGGAGTATCGCCAAGCTAATGAGTATAAACGTTGGCTACTGGAGTTTAACTCGGGACATTTAGGTATGTTAAACAAAGCCGTCCCTTATACTTTGTTTAAAAAATTTGCCGAAAGTTGCTGGTCGGAACTTTGCGAAATTTACGGTATACCGCCGCGCGTTCTTAAAACAGACACACGCGACCCGCAAATGTTGGACAATGCAGAAAATATGATGCGCGACATAGGGGCAGCAGCGTGGTTTATTATTGACACGACCGAGGAGTTCCAGTTCGCCCAGGGCGTAAGTACAAACGGTGATGTATATAATAGCCTCATCAGACACGCTAAGAATGAAATAAGCATGTTGTTTAATGGAGCTATTATCGGACAAGACACAAAGCATGGTAACGAGTCGAAAGAAAAAGTAGGCATGGAAGTAAGTGACCGACTTGTGCAAGCCGACAAGCGTATGATTGAGATGTATATGAATAGCCTTGTTATACCTGCTCTGTATCGCATCGGCTGGATTCCGGCGACAACTTCAAAATTTAAATTTACTGCCGCCGAGGACATCGATAAGCTCTTTGATATGACGGTTAAAGTCATGCCGCATAAAAAAGTATCGGATAAGTTTATAAAGGAAAAATTCGGTATTGAAGTCGAGGGCGACCGATACGAAACAATGCAACCGACTGAGCCTACCAGCACAAAAAAGGATAAAGACGAAAAACTAAATTTTTAGCAGGTGCGGGCGCGACATCACCTGATAAACTGACGTTGCATGAAATATATACTTGTGATTGTTCTCGTTGTGGCGGGCAAATCGACCGTATTGCCTTGTCTGAAACCGAAAACAAAAATTTGCAAAAAGCTTTTAACAAAGTGGCTCGCTGGGTATATAGCGAAAAAAAACAAACAATAACAGTTGATGACCTTGAAAACAAACAGATAAAACCGCTTATAGACGGAATAAATAGTGTCTTAAAAGAAGCGGTAACAAGTAGCATCGAGTATAATATACCTGAGTCGATGACAAACCACCTGCTTACGAATGTATATGTGTTTTCCGGCGCGAAAACATACGCCGAACTTCGCGAACTCAGTGATTTGCTACGTGATGAAAAAAACGAGATAAAAAGCTTTTCAAAGTTTTTTAAGGATGCGCGAGAAATACATAATAACTATAATAAAAACTATTTAGAAAGCGAATATCTTTTTGCAACACAATCGGCACAAATGGCGAGCAAGTGGGCGGACTTTGAAAAAGACGGCGACGAGTTTAATTTACAATATCGAACGGCAAACGACGACCGTGTGCGCGATTCTCATCAACTTTTGCATGACATGACATTGCCGCCAAGTGACCCGTTTTGGTCGAAGTTTTTCCCACCGAACGGCTGGCGCTGTCGATGCAATGTGGTACAAGTACGAAAAAACCGCTATCCGGTTACTGATAGTGCAACGGCAAACGAACACGGAGAAAAAGCAACTTATACCATAGGCGCGGGCGGTAAAAATACAAGTGCAATGTTTCGCTTTAATCCCGGAAAGGAAAAGGTTATTTTCCCACAAACACACCCATATTTTCCGCAATCATGCGCTACGTGTACACGGTTCACACAGTTATCAGCTAAAGCGGGCAATGATTTTTGTAAATTTTGCACACAAATTCAAGACCGGGCGACGCGAAAATCGGTTGTCGAAACAAGAAAAGAGGCGCGCGACTGGGCAAAAGAGAATATTCCAAGCGATAAACCGATAACGTTAACAGTAGGGAAAGAGGAATTTTCGGAAATAACGGTTTATCGCTCGACTATAAAATCATTCACAGGCAAGGCACATAAGTTTGAAAAAGAGCGCAACCTTTGGGCGACTGACTTTGTAGGTTTATTTAAGAAATCAAGCTATTACGGTTGGGATTCTGACGAAATTATAGACGGAAAACAAAAGCATCCCGATGTAAAACGCTGGTTTTATTATAAGGTAGAAATAGGAGGTGAAAACTCTTTTATTTGTGTGAAAGAAATGAAAAACGGCGAGTTTAGACCTTACTGCTTAGACGACCAAATCGCATTCGACCGACACAAACACCGTATAAAAAGGGAAAAGCCGAAAAAATAAACCTAACAAGGAGCAACCAAGCGGAATATTTTAACGACTTTGATGCAAATATACAACTTTTTTTTGATATGCAAGATTTTTTACAAAAAATATTAAAGGGCGTAAGGGTTGACTTAACAGAAACTTACGACCGAAATTTTGAGCGCAAGGCTTTCTTCAGTGGCGCGCCGTGGAAACCGACAAAACATCCGGTTAATCGCGGCTCTTTGCTGTTGAGAACCTCGGCGATGCGTAATTCGATTAAATCCGAGATACGAGGCGAAAGTATTGTTTTCAGTTCATCAAAGCCATATACTGCCATACATAACGAGGGCGGAACTATTAACATGCCAGCACGCAAGCAAGTGGTACACTTTAATAAAAAGGGACGGTTCAATAAAAATAACAAAAAAGCATCTTACGCACAAAAAGCGAGCGTGGGGGCTCATACTGTCGAAATACCACAACGCCAATTTATCGGGCACGCGCCCGAGGTAAACCGCATAATAATGGAAAATATAAAGGACGTTATTCCCGGAGAACTAAACAATTTTATAAACCAATTATTGAATAACAATGGATGAGTTAATACAAGATTTTCAAACGCAACTAAAGGCACAAGTTCCCGAACTATTATACATTGACGAGGACTGGGGGCAATTGGACTATTACGACAAGTTCCCGCCTGTAAAATTTCCGTGCGCTTTAATAGATATTCAAAGCGGGCAATTTACCAATGACGGCAAACTCCAACAACGGGGCGTTTTAACAGTCGCCGTTAAACTTTATTTGCTCCGATTGAGCAATACGTCGAATGGAGCACCGCAAAGCCAAAAGAACGAAGCAAAAAAGGGTTGGCAAGTTTATAGAAAAGTTAACCAGGCTTTGCACGGACAAAGTTTTTTGTCGGAGGGTTTCGCTACTCCAATTCGCCAAAGTATGCAACGAGTAAAGCGTTCGGACGGCATCTACGAGCGTGACATAATTTATACTATCGGCTTGGTCGATAATTCGTGCGTGCCAATACGAAAAACGACACCAGCGAGCCCGACAATAAGGGCGGCAATGCAAACGATATAAAACGAAAAGCCTCGCAAATTGCGGGGCTTAATTGTTATTTAATCAGTGTTTAAATGCTATTTAGTCGCCTATTTATTATGTCATTTAGTTTATTGTAATCGGGTTGTGTAAGCAACAAAATATCTTCCGTATTTAATGTTTTATTTGGATATAGTTTTTCATATTTAGCTATTGAAAATTTAACATCAATGTGGTAAATGTTACTTGCAGACACTTTTATTAAGTTGGGATATATTTTATTAACAAACTTTATACGTCGCTCTAAAGTATCTTTATTCTTTGTATTAAGTATAAGATATAATGTTTCAAGAAATTGAAATGCTTGTCCTTGTACCATTTTTGAATTATACAGCACTTCATTTATTCTATTGTTTGCCGATGCCATAATCAACATAGGAAAAACAACTGCCACCAGCAGAAAGAGAACCCCTCCTCCAACTGAACCAATAGCAAAAAACACCAATGCCACAAATACAAAACCGATTGCAAGTATAATAGAAGCTATTTTATAAAAAAGTCTCATAATGTTGAATTTTTCTTCAAAAATACATTAAGCCCTGCATTTCTGCAAGGCTTAATGGAAATTTTTATTTACGCATCTTATCAGCTTCCGGATAATTAAGCGGTATTATTCAAACTCTAACATCATTTGCCCATGTTGGGCGTTTGTCATTTCTTCTTTTACATTAATACTCATATAACGCCAAAATGTGCGCTCACCCATAGGATAAAGTTTATTTATGTGCTGGCGGTATGCCTGAGACCTAGACTTACTTTGATTGCCCGGCTCGAAATGTTCAGCGACTGTATTTTGTATAATCATTGCTCGTTTTATTACGTTTAATCGACGGCTTTCGCTTCTTTTTTCTACTACTGTTTGCATAAGTCCAAATTTTTTAGTTTATCTTTGCGGTAGCCACACAACAAAGCTCTAAAAGTTCTCGGGACTTGCGGGGCTTTTATTTTTTTGCCTTATAATTCATTTCCATTAAACACACTTCGTCGTAAATTTCATCCCAGCGGGGCAAGCCGCCCACTTGTTTGTCGTCGATATATAAATCTGCGTAAATCTTACGTGTATTACCGCCATACTTTGCCAAGTTATCGGGATTGTGGTCGTTTATCCTATGAAACTGAATACCTTTATCTAGTAGCCAATTAGTAGCCTTTAATAACATTTCATTTTCTCTACAAGTCCAAATGATTATATAGTGCCCATCGGCATATAGTTTGTTAATCATTTCTTTTGCGTAGGGCTGTAATCCGTCTATGTCGGGATATTTACCTGTACATATTGTTCCGTCAAAATCTATTGCAATAATCATTATTTGTTTCCTTTCTTTATTCGTTCCGTATTTCAGATTGAGCATTAAAATTAAACTCGCTCCTTAATCGCTTAATTTTTCTTTCATCAATGGATGCTGGATTGCTATAATCAAAAAAGATTGCCCTTTCCCGTGTTATAATTCTTACGTCTTTATTCGACTTGCGAATACGATACAGTAGGCTGTATAATGCTTTCTTTCTCATCTTTATTAGTCTTAATATTATTTAATTTCTTCTTTAATTTTCGAGGCAATCGAAATCTTTTTGCCATCGGAACGTTTTTTAGATATTGGCGCAATTTTCGATATTCTCCGTGAGCCATCTTTATATTAAAAGAAAAAGTAGATGCCTCAAACCTGGGTTCATCGGGAACAGGGATGTTAAGTTTTATTTGGTTGGGAATATAAGAAATTGTAATTCCATTTATAAATAAACTTACTTTATCCCAGTCAAAAATATTTTCTTCCATCGGATTTAATTTTAAGAGTGTTGTTTTTAAATTCTCTAAAATAGAGATACTCCATAGGAGAGCAATCTATCTTAATATTATTTTCTCTGTCAAATTGAGAAAGAAAACGATGTATGTCTCTTATCGTCGAATTGTTTAAGCTTATAAATTTTAAGTAATCTGTTTTTTCTCCTTGTAACGATATTACTGCCCAAGACGGGGAGTGATGATGAACATCAACGCTTACATCAAAATTTGCGAGTACATTTTTCGTACGTGAAATTTGCTCCTTTAATAAAATTCTTTCTGTTTCACACTGCTTTATTTTTATTTGCAATTCGTTGATTTCTTCCTGAAATACCCAATTAAATAGGTTTTTTAAATATTTCCTCATAATGGTCTAATTAAGATTGAAAGGTTCGTCATTTTCCGTTAATTCTTTCCCTATCAAGTCTTTTATTGTTCCGGGAGGAAGATAAACGAATCTGTTCGTATCATGTTTGTCATTCCAAATTCCATTCTCATTTTTTGTTGGATAGAGCTCAAAAATTAACTCCAATCTCCCTTGTTTTACTAAATATGCCATGGTCTAATTATTAAGTTTTTCAATAAATCTTTTAATGTGAAGACATTCTTTGCCTTTACAAATGTTTGGTTCTAAAAGAATTTTTCCATGATACTCAGCTTCTCCGCAGCACCAATCAGCTTTATATTCGCATGATTCTATTGCCGCGTCAATTGCTTTTTCTCTTAAATTAGGGGCAGACGCTATTAACTTTCCGTACTTTTCAAGTTCTTGACTTGTCAAATCTTTATCATACAAGAGAGCAATGGTTCTTCCTGTTATTTCTTCTTTAACACTGTGATATGTACACTCCTTACTTCCTGTTATGTGGTATTCCCACTTAAATAATTTTTCACTCATGGTTTATTTTTTTTGTTGTTAAGTATTTCCTTTGCCTCAAAAACTCTTTCAGGCATATATCTTTCCGAGTGAGAAATTATGTGTTCACAATGTCTTATTATTACGGCATCTCCACCGATTTTATCCCAGTTAGTAATGCGTCCTATTGGGATGAAATTATTTTCACTCATGGTCTATTTTAGTTTTAAAATTTAATATTAAAATATTTTTCAAGCGCATCTTTACAATCCATGCTTCCGAATACGCCACTTTTCGCTATCGAAAATGATTCGTAACTTTTGAAAAAGATATTATGAACAAATAAATCATAAATGCTTTCAAATGTCGCTTTGCTTCTAATATCTTTTTTGCGCGGTTTATCCCACCATTCCTGCCCCGCATTAATCCAAGCCTTTACAAAATTCGGATGTGCCTTAAAGTCCGCTAGTCCTTTATCTGATTTCAGAGGACAACCAATACATCCAAGCCGTTTCTTTACATCAAATTGACCACTTGTGTAATACAGTGGATGACATTGTATGTTTTGCATTTTGATAAATTTTGAAACATCCCTATCTGTCCAATCGAGTATTGGAAGAAAAACATTTACATGATTCGCTTTGCTTCCGTAAATCCGGCAGATAATAGGCTCTTTGTAATTCTTTGCGCGTTTCACGCTTTCGCAACGCCTAATGCCTTGTATTGAGTTATCTAATACTTTATATTCTTTCAACACATCACAGCAAAAACGGCATCGCATAGTAGGAAAACCGCGTTGTTTTATTAAATCGAAAAATCGCACTTTAGGCTCAAAAACTTCGACTCCATTATTTCGGCAATGTTGAATAGTTCCGGCGGGGTCAATTGTCGTTTTCTTGTAGATTGCCCTGTATGGTATATCTGCCATTTTTGCAAGCTCCAAAATAACATCGCTATCTTTCCCGCCTGAATACGAAAGTTCGATTTTATCCGATTTTATAGATTTCAAAAGTTTTATAGACTTATCTATTTTTTCGCTTAGTTCCATTTATGTATGGTCTAATCTTGTGTTAAATTTTCAAATAAATCAGATGTTTCATTTCCGGTTTTCTTATCGTACACCAGAATACAGAAAGCCAATTGCTGCGAGAACCAATCTATTGTCGGGCAATTTTTATACATGCTCATAATGATTTTGCGACATTCTGTCGCCGAATAACCTGTATCAAGCCGAGCAACTGACTCGTTAATCTTATCAATAGTAAAGTAGCTAATTCCAACAATGGTAGCCGCTCCTTTTAGTACACCTTTCAGCCGGATGTTTTTCTTTGCTCCTATGTAATATTTTTTATCATTACGCAGTCGGAGCGTAGAAAAAGCATCGCAGTTAAGTTTATTGTTCCAATTGTTTGAAAAATCCAAATTCTCCTCCATAACTTTAATAAATTTACCGTCTTGCTTGCAATACCAACAATAAGGCTCCATCTTTTCCATTTTTCTCTTAAGCTCGAATTGGTCATATAAATAACCTCTTTCGCAGGTGCAGACAAAGCGATATGTTCCGGGGTAAAGCGTTACAGACATTTGTTTTTACTTGTTTTTTAAATATATGAATCTCCTTATCGGCTATATTAAATCATACTGGCGTGATAAATGCCGCAAGTTCGTTGTTTACAGTCTCCATTAGCTTGTTATACTCAGACAACGTCAAATCGGAGTTTTTTGCTTCTGTCATACTTAGCGGAACCGACACCCATTCGTTAAACTCTCCTTTGTAATGCATTTTAACATATTGCTTTGACAAGACAGGGCGATAGGCGTCCTCTATTATTTGTACACCGTCTATGAATTGCGCGTCACCGCTTTCTTTCGCCATTTTTTTGAGCTGCACTACTTTGGATGCCTTTAGCGCTCCAGTCTTTTCGTCTTTGGCAAGTAGCCGAAATATGGCATTGACGAGCGCCTGTGTTTTTTCGCTGTCGGCGAGTGAAGAAATATAACTCGTTACTTTCTCTATTCCGGCTGTAACAGTATCATCATAATTATCGGTTACATTATAGCCTAAAATAACCCGCAACTTTCCGTTCGAGTGCGTCCATGTATGCGACTGCTGTCCCTCTTTTGTTCTGTACGTATCAGCTTTTAGGGCGAGAATGTCTTTAAAGGCATCATAAATGCGTTTTTTAGAAGCGCAAAAAAGCATTGCTAAAATTCGTCCGTTCGGAAAAACAGATTCAATAGCTTCATCTACCAGTTTTTTGTAAGTTTCGCGGTCTGCCGTTTGTTTTTCTAAACGTTCCTTTTCGGCTTTCTGTGCCTTAAATGTTTCAAATTCTTGACGTTCTTCTGCCGTCATTACTACATTTTCCATAAATTTTAATCTTATTTAATTGTTTATACTGTTAATTAATTCTGCCACACTCTCCTGTAAATCTTTATTTCTAAATCTATTATACAAGTCTTTTAATGTATTTAGCGGAATGTCGTTAAATCGGCTTACTTTAGCTCCATTACAGGCGACCGCTTTTACATACTCCATTGTTGGTTTATATCCTTTTTCCTCCAGGTGTGAGAAAATCGTCGCTATTAGTTTTTTGCGGGCTCTATCCGAGCGCGGGTCTTGTTCGGCTCGTCTTGTTGGCGTTTGGGACGATAAGTCTTTCCGCATCCGATTGTATAATTTCGGATAGCGCTCGTAAAGCTCTTTTAAGCTGGTTGTTTGACCGTCGGAATAAGCCGCCACAATACCTTCTTTTATTACTTCATCGTATCCAGTTCCCCAGCCCTCAACTGTTTTAAGGTGGGCAAAGAACCAAGTGTGCGGATTAGTTGTTTTTGTTGCCATATTTTTTATTTTATTCGTTATCTTTACTTTCAGCTATACTCCAGTATTCCTGAGCCAGCCGCTCGCTTATTGTTATTTCTCCATTGCCGCCGTATCGGCTCTTTTTAACCAGGGCTTTAAAACCCTTTATCAATAGACAGACAAACGCATCGTAATAAATTGCCTGAGCCAGCGCCCCTTTGGGCTTAAGCCCGTCAGCGTGTGATATGAAAATAAATAGCTTATTAGGAAATTCGTCGACCAGTTCCTTGTATTCTTTTGTAGTGAGTCCCGTATATTGTACCGAATCAATAATAATCACGTCGGGCGACCGTCTTTTTTTTAATCGGACTTTTAGCTCGGAGATAGGCTCTTTATCCAGTAGTATAAATTTGCCCGCCACGTCAGACATGCCAGTCCGGATATAAGCCTCACGCATAGAAAGCGAGACCCCCTCCTCGATAGAGTCATAAGCGACGCGCTTACCTATTTGCGCAAAGTATTTACCCAGCTTTAGTGCAAAGCTCGTTTTGCCGTGCCCTGAGTCGCCGAACACTATCCACGCACCCTTAAGCTCAGGCAACCCAATAGCATCACGCCAAACGCCCGTAAAAGGTAAGACCTCAGGGCTGTAATTAAGCATGTCGGAAACCGATAACGCGCGTTTGTTCTTTTGTTGGGTTGTCTTGTTCATTATTTGCTATTTAATTGCCGTTTAATTTCGTTTTTAAGCTGCTTTCTTTGCTTTCTTGACATTTGCCTTTGCCAACTTTTTAACTCGTCTTAAATCGCTTTCGCTTCCGTCTATTATTTTTTCAATCGCTCGTGGGTCGGTTAATCCGTTCGCCTGACAGATTGCCGCCTGGTCGTCGTAAGTGTTACCCTGTAAAGCAATGAAGCGGCGACCTATACGGCTGAATATTTCGTTATAACCTTTGCGCTTATTCTGTACGCCTCGTTTAATTCTCTTTTCCAGGAAGTCGGTAGCCAGCAATACAAGCCCGCAGTAGTCTTCTAATTGGTTGTACATGGTAATAAAGAAATAAAGCACCTGGTCGCTCAGCTTATCGGCTTCGTCCATGACGATAAGCGGGCAATTTTGACCCTTAAGCTCTTTTACGATATAGCGCACCATTTCGTTAACCGTATAACCCGACGAGTCCAAGCCCATAGCTTCCATAAGTTCCAGCAAAAAGGTTTTTCTATTCCAATACTCGGAGCAAACAATATGATAAGCGTATTTATTCTCAGCGACGTATTTTTGAGCCGTTGCAGTTTTTCCGCAACCCGCATGCCCGACAATGGCATGTACTTCGCTTTCGCCCTGCTCAATACCCTGGGCATCCGCCAGTAGTTTATAAAGGATATTACTTACAGTTGTATCGACCAAAGTCCAACCCTCAGATGAAAAGCCCACTTGAGCGGCTACACGTCTCCACATTTCGTCGGCGATTAAATCCCATTTACCATTGAGTATCTGCGAAACCGTTGCAGATGACACGTCCTTAAGGCTGTTAGCCGCTTTGTTCTGACTGGCGAAACGTGCGCAATATGTTTTTAATACTTCTGCAATTTGCTGTTTAACTTGTTCGTTCATAGCTTATTTATTTTTAATTATTTATATTAAATCGTATATGTCTTGTACTTTCTCTTTTTCTGTGTTTTTGCCGATTATATCGGCGGGNCTTACCTCCGGTTTTTTAGCCTTGCGACCTGAGTCGATATTGCGGTTATCCTTATGTTGTCCGAGGCTGTCTGTCAACATCAGGCGGGCAAGCGTGCCGTTAAGCTGGTTTTTGTGTTCTTCCATGAAATCGCGTACTGTTTCGCCTGTTTCAGCCCTAAAGTCTGTTATATAATCGACAGCATCTCGGTTAAACTTGCTAACATGGTTAAGCGCCTCGCTGTCGCCCTCTTTGCGGTCTTTTAATGCCATTGGTTGCAAATGTTTCATAACCAATAGAAAACGCAATGTTTCTTCGTCATTCATCGCCAGGACTTGCGAAGTGTCGGCGGGGTCGTATAGCACATTCCATTGCGTAGAAGCGTGTTTGCGGAAATTGAGGTCAAAACAATCGAAATGCTGTTTAACCCCTTTTATAGTTACATTTAATCCGCTGCCTTGTAATAGGTTTTTGCGTCCTGTTCTTTCGCCAAAATGATATAGATAACTTTCACAGGATAGCTCCAGGCGGTCGGCTTTGCTGGTTTCGTTCCACAATTTCAAATATTCGTCGCGTTTTGCCTGGCGCTCTTTTTCGATAATAAGTTTGACCATTGCACACACGCCCGCGAAGTCGGGAAAATGGGTTTTGTATTTGTTCAAAAATTCGACGTTAGGTTGTTTTTCTTTGTCCGAAGTAATACCAAAGCCCGACCAGTTGGGCTGAAGCTGGCAATACGTTTTGTTTAAGTGTCCGAAATAAGGTTCTATAACCTTAGCCTTTGCGTTCTTTGCGCGGGCGGGTGTTACATGTTTTCCCATAGTCGCGTAAAGAGGTTCTAAAGCCTTATAAGCATATCGGTCGGATTGTATTTGGTGCGTTCGGTACATAGAGCCGAAAAGCTGGGCGGTATGTTGGGCGGCGTTTCTTAAAGCTGCTTTTATCAGTTCGGGCGTTTCGTGTGTGCCCACTGCGTAACCTATCGGATATTTACAGCACGGGTCGAGAACAACGACAACCGTTGGGCGGTTATGGTAAGTTATCGCTTTTCCGTTGTGTTTTTGGTAAAGCAACTCCACATCCCAACCGTCTAAAGTCCAATAGAAAAGCGGTTTTGTGGGGGCTGAGCGTTTAACCTGCATAGCCTTGTTATTGAAGAAAGCAACCGACCCGCGACGACCCGCATAAATTTCCAAATCGTATTTGTCGCGTAATTTAGCCACTGAGTGTCTTGTTGCTTTGCGCCAGCCCATAGGCTCAGCGACTTGATTGTATAAGCGGGCGACTTGCTCATTATCCAAATTGCGCGGGTCGGCGAGTAGTTCAATTATCAAGCTCTCTTTAACTTCGTTGTCAATGATAGCGGCGTTCTTAATGCCTTTCAGAAAGTTAGCATGTATAAGAGAGGGGCAACCCTCGTTTTTGTATCGGTTATATTTTTCTCTAAGACTGGAAAAGTATTCGGGCAATGTGTGCGGGTATTTTGTCCGGTCGAGATTTTGCACCAGGTCGCTAATATAGTTCCATTGTCCGCCCGTTTTGTGTCCTTTGGCTTTCTTTAGCGCAACCTTTTCGATAAGCTTTGCAATGGCATCTAAGATAATGGCATTATAATAATACTCGTTGCGCGTATCTTTGGGTAAATAGCGTCCGTCGCTGAGCTTGAAATCTTCATTAAAAAACTTACTTGTTTCGGTTTTGTGTTCGATTAATTCTTCCAGCTCGTTAAGTTTTGCCAGCTTGTAAGGATTGCCGCCTATCTTTTCGATTATCGCCTCTTTGAAGCGGTCGGGCATACTGTCGTAAGCGACCAAGGCGGGCGTATTGCGGCTGGCACGGCGGACGACTTGGATATGTTTGCGCTTCGCTAAATTGTCATAGTTTGACTTTGATGTGATTTTATTATCAATCAGCCAGCCAGCCTCAAAACAAAGTATATTATTAAAATACTGCATAATCTAATGTTTTTTGTTCCCGTGCAGGACTCGAACCTGCATGTTTGCCTATCGGGAAAAATGATTAACTTTACTGTCGCTAAACTTTTAATAATTAATCATTATGAATGAAATTCAGTATCAGGAAATTATCGCTATGTTAACTGTTCTTTACAAAAAGGTTGATACCATAGAGCGAAAACTAAAAAATGGCAGTCGCATGACATCTGAGCAAACCTATTTGAACGAGCTAAAGAAAGAAGCAAACAAAATCATAGATAAAATTACGGGTTAAGTAAGTCGTACTCTTCAACTCCGAATTTACAAGGAGAAACACTCTTTTTTTGATACATTAGAATGCCAAACATGCGGTATTCTACCAGCAATCCGATTGCTTTGCTTTTTCCCTCAATTACTTCAATTATTGGAGTGGTTGTTTTTTTTACCATGATTAATCAATTTTTAAGATGTTATTAATTTGTCTATCCAGTTATTAAAGCATGTAAGTTCTTTTTCTACTGCTTTCTTATTCTTATTGAGCAACAAAGAGGCAAAGCCGAAATAGCCTACAATAATTATTGCTACAAATGGATTGTCTCCTGCATAGCAAAGAGGCATCCATGCAAAAAGCCAGTTGATAATGATTAGTTTCGCTTTCATCCTTTTGTGGTTTTTTCATTTGTAACTTTTTGAACTTCATAACCGCCAAAGTGATTAATCGCGGAAAACCTGATTTTAAGCGATATTTCATCGCTTTTTTGACCTCTCAGAGCCGCCCGCACAAATGGGCGGCTCTTCTTAAATATCCTACCTAAGTTTTCTTTTTTTCCGTGGGGAACTTTGATTTCGTTTAACATATACAGTTATTTTTAAAGTTTTTACTACCTTTACAGCGCATTTCAATTTGAAACACGATGCAAATATACTAATATATTCTATTAATGCAATAATATATTCTAATATATTTATAATGATAACCGAAAGAATTGTAAAGTACATTAATACAAAGGGGATTACAAAATATAAATTTTGTCAAGATTTGGGATTTTCTAATGGTTTTTTAGATAAGCCAAGAGAAATAACAACAGACAAGTATGCGAATATATTAGCATATTTGTCTGAATTAAATCCTGAATGGTTGCTTACTGGAAATGGAGAAATGTTAAAATCAGATATAAGAGTAAGTCAATCAAACAGAAATAGTGTTCCTTTGTTGCCAATAGAGGCTGTTGCCGGATTTCCTGGCTCTGACACCGAAAGTGTAACTTATAATGATTGCGAACAATATGCAGTTCCCGAATTTGAGCGAAGTGGATGCGAGTTTGTTATACGGGTAAGTGGGTCGAGTATGTATCCAAAGTATTCAAATGGCGACATTTTAGCCTGTAAGAAAATTCATGATATACTATTCTTTCAATGGGGCAAAGTTTATGTTATTGACAGTTCTCAGGGGGCATTGGTAAAAAGAATATTTGAAGACCTACAAAATCCCGATAATATTTTATTAGTGAGCGATAACAAAGAAAATTATCCTCCCTTTCCTATTCCTAAAAGCGATATACGCAGTCTAAGTATCGTGCTGGGGGTTATCAGAATGGAATAACAGCTATAATACAGCGAGTTAAGTTTGATTATTCCGTTTTAATTGTGGGATTATGGGGTGTTTTAAGCCTGTTTTTGTGGCTTTTTGTCGTTTTTTATGGCTTTTAGTGTATTCGTAGATGCTCAAAAATGCCAGCTTTTGACCGCCCATTTGACCGTCCATTTGACTGTCCAAAGGCAAAAAAGAGGTAAAAACACGTTTTTTCGTTCTTTCCTTAAATGCTGTTTAAGTATCGTTTTAATGCTGATTAAATATAATGGGGTAAACGTGTTATTTGCTTTATTTGCTTTGTTTGCGGGGTTTTGGAGTATGTTTACCCACTAATTAACATAAGGAGCTACAAAAGCCCCTTATTTAGTCAGGTTAGTTAACATCCAGTTAACATGTAATTCCTATTTTGCGTTTTTCTATTGGTTTTGTTGTTGGTTGATTTTTTGCTGATTTTTTGCTGTAACTTATTGGTAGTTAAATTAATTCGGTTTCTTTTCTGTTTTTTCTATAAACGTTTTTCTTTATTACCCCCATATGTTTAATTTTTCAAGGAAAAATTTTATCATTAATATATACCAAAATTTCCATTTCATTTCTTTAAATATTTCCTTGAAAAATTAAACAGTTTTTTTGTTATTTTATTTCAAATTGTGAGCCTAATTGAACCTCAAAATTTTGCCAATTATTTCCTTCAGGACAATTTATATTAACCTGACAGTTACCTGATAGATTATTTCCAGGAACATTACCATACCAATATTCTGGCATAATATACCTATAACCGTGAACAATTCCCGATATGGAAATAGCACCAACTTCCTTTACATTATTTGGCAAATAATATTCCAATGTAACTTGGTCGCCATACACCAAACCAGTAGCAAATCCTTGTGTATCATTCCTACTTCCTTTATTGTTTTTAGCATCATCCGACACCCAAAACTTATCATACAAAAGATTGATCGACAACGCATCTGAGCAGTGCAATGCTAACCGCCAGATTCTGCTACCATCGGATAAAACCGTCCACTCACCTGAGTTATCCAAGTTTAAACTCACATCGTGAATGTATCCAAAACGAGGTGACATTCCGTTCGCTTCGTCTTCTTTATCTTCCTGCTGAATTTTTTCTATATCAAACGAAGGTAGAGTCATTTGTGTGTTTTTACTTATTCTCAAATCAGGAACATTTTTTCTGAAACTCGCAGGTTCTTCCCGCGTACTAATTTGGGCATTTGCTTGTAAGCAAAACAGAAATAAACCCAAAAATATTTTTAATGCTATTTTTTTAAATTCCCATTTTAACCTCCTGTTTTTTTATATTTCAAATAATTTTTATTGTCATTATAATACAGATTTAGATATGTATCTTTGGTTGTAAATGATTGTATTTTCCATAAAATTTCAGCATACTTATACCCTTCTCCAACCTCACCAACTTCTGTCCCGCCTATATTGGCAAAGCGTAAAGTGTGTGTGCTATAATCAATTTCATAATTGCCCATTATTATGTTACTAGTTGTTCGCCCTTCAAAAGTATTGTCCGTATCGAATGCAATTGTATAGCATTCGTCACAATCTTTAGGCTCAAGTTCTGCCAAATCGCCTGTTTGTACATCAACAATGCCTATTAATTTCCATTTAGACCCTCCTAAATTGACTTCTGCCAAGGTGTTGTCGTTATAACAATAAACTTGCAGCCCATTGATAAAAATCACATTCACTTCTTCCTGTAAAATTCCGTCTATTGTATATGACACATCAGTATAACATATACAATCCGCCTGATTTGGAGTTCCTTGCTGTGAAATATCCAAAACACCATTTACAAGAGTGTGGTTTACATTCACGGTCGTAAAATCACAAGTAACCTCGAAATCATAGTGTGTAATCTGTACGCCTTTATTGGTAAATTCGACATCTACTTTGTCTGAAAGTCCACTGCTTCTCAATTTACTTGGTTGACAGGGTGTAAAACTTACATCGGTGTCGGTTTTAGGTAAAATATCCGACTTGTCGCAGCTAACGGCTGCGAACAAAGTAACTAAAACTAAACACGATGTCATTATAACCGTGAACCAAAGTGATTTTTTAAATAATATTGTCTTCATTGCTCTTTGAATTAAATTATTGCTAAATTAGGCAAATATTTTTTTACAACCTTGATTTTATTTTGTCAATATCATTTTTTTCGTATCGACTTCTTGTCCGTCTACAATAAGAGAGTACAAGTACATACCTGCGTCTAATTTCGAGCCTTCAATAAATAAACTATTTTGTCCGGATGTTACATCCAATTTTTGAAGCATTTTGCCCTGCATATCAAAAACACAGATAAAAGCATCTTTTACGCCATCAGCCACATAATATTTTATTTCTGTTTGCTCGGTAAATGGATTAGGTGCATTTTGAGAAAGTTTACAGATAGCCAACAAATCACTTGAAAGACCTGTTGTTTCACTTGATGAACGTAATTTACCACCATCAATTGCAGCCATTTTGAGAGTCAAATTATCAATTAAAACTTGTTGTTCTTTAATTGCTTCAATAAGTAAGCCTATCATTTCTGAATAAGCAACTGATTTTAAACCATCTTCCCGAGTACGAACTACTTCCGGAATTATTTTTTCTACTTCTTGTGCAATTATACCCATTTGCTTCCGAGATTTTTCCTTTTGTATTTGGTCGAAAATTTCATGATTCAATTCTGGTGTGCGCTCTTTGGCTAATTTATAAGCCTCATCCGTATTCAATGCTTTTTCTCTTTTTTCGAATAGATTCATTCGAAAAGTTACACCACGTAATTGCAATAATTTTTCTAAAGGGTTACTTATTGTTGTAATATCGCTTTTCAAAGAAGCATCAGAGGTGATTGATGCTACCCCTCTTGAATAAACAATACCATCACCTGTTACATAAAAAACGCTCGTAGACCCATTATGAGCAGTATAAGAACGAGTATTGCTGCTTCCCAATCTTACGCTCACTCCCGCATGCGAAGAAGAGCTAGTATGATTGACCTTGATACCACCTCCATCAGCATAACCATATACCTCTAATGGCGTATATGAAAGGGAATTTGTTGGCAAGTTATATCCCACCAAAATAGAACCGGTAGTCGAAAATGCCATACCCCAAGAACCTCCACGCGATAAAGTAACCATCTCATTGGACTTGTAAGTAATCCGAAACGGCAAATTCCACATCATAGAACTTGTGGTCTCATCTACAATAGAAATAGCTTTAGAAAAAGGCTGCTTACCAAAAATAGCTCTCCCTGAAGAATCCACTTTTAATTGTGAAAAACTGGTTGTTGAAACTAAAACAAAAGACAAAAATAAAAATAATTTAACTGATTTCATGGTGATTAGATTTTAAAAATTAATAACTTAAATATTTAATAAACTACGTAGTTTTTTTGAAATAAATGATTCTGACCTATTTCAGTTCAGACGCGGGCTTGTATCTTAGAAATCGCCTATTAACAACCAGCCTTTACTTGAAATCTCAATAGAATAGCTGTTTCTCTCATCTAAATCAAGATAAACAGGCCAATTCATTGGAGAATTTACTTGTATGATTTCCGAATAGAGAATTTCATTGTCGTTCGCAGTAATTACAATGTTTACATTCCCTAGAATTGATTCGTTGAAAACAATTTCCAAATAGCTGTCTGCCAAATAAGCATTAATGTCAGGTGCAGAGAATAGATCTCTAGTCGGTTTTCCCTTTATAATTAATTTTACTTCTTTACTGGTACTATTTCCTGAAGAATAAATAGTGCCAATAATCATAAAATTAAAAACGAATAGTGCTAAAATAATAAATGTTTTTTTCATCTTGTATAATTTTTAATAAGTTAACAAGACAAATGTAAACTATTTATTTGGGTTAAATTAAAAAATAGCGTGAATTTTCAAATCCACAATCAAGTCACTATCAGCCAATTAAAAATTTGCAGCGTGAAAACTTTAAATTAGACATATTAATTTTTGGCTAATTTTTGATTAATTCATCGAATACCTCTTAGCTTATACCTAATCGTACTCTCCTCCTTATTAAAAAAGAGTCCTATTTCTTTTGACACAAAACCGATCTTTTTCAAACAATATACAGCAACAACATCTTGTTTTATTCCCGGATTTCTTTGCTTCAATTGCTTAATCGTTTCAACGAAGGACTCTTCAACGGCTATAAAAAGAGCATTCATTTCTTGCGAACTTAAGCCCTTTCTCGTATTTGAGTTATTTTTTTGAAGTTTAGCATATACTTCCTTTTTTCGGAAAACACTCTTTTCTATTTCAAATAAAGAATTAAGTAATTGCATCTTTTCTTCCTCTTTCGTTTCAATAAGTAAAAGGTTCTTTTCGTTTGCTGTTTGCATTTTTAATATTTCATTTTCTGTTAGAGCTATTTCTGCTCGTAAATTAGCGAATTCTTTATCTCTCCGGACTTTTTCCACTTTTCGTTTCTTGCTTATAGATAATAAAAACAGAATAACAGTTAAAATAGCTATGATAAAAGAAAACAGGATTATCATGGTTCGTTTTTTATGCTGTTCTTTTAATCTATCTACCACCGTTTCCGACTTATATTTATGATCAATTATTTTTATGTCTTTAACTTTATTCGCATCATTTATACTATCTATTATTGAATGATAAATTTCACTATATTGTAGCGCTGACTCAAAATCATTTTCTTTTGTCGCAATCAAACTTAGTCTATCATAAATTCCAGCTCGACTGTAAATATCTGAGGTATTTATTGCTTTCAATAAAATTCGAGCAGAATCAAGTTGTCCCAAATGAATAAAAAGTCCACTCTTTAGAAATCGATTATTATCCGCTTCAATTTTAATTTTGTCCATTTCAAGGAGTGCCTGCTCGTATTCATTATTCTCCATATACCAAAGAGCAAGGTCATTATAAATAAAATCACATAAATAAACTGAATCCTCCGATTGTTTGGCAAATTTCAACGCTTCATTAAGATAGTAGAAAGCACTATCCTCTTGTTCCTTAAATTGATATAGAGAGCCAAAATTCCTTAAGGAAAAGGCAAGTCCGCGAGGATCTCCAATTTTTAAATCGTTTTCGTATTCTTTATGAAAAACAGCTAAAGCGTCTTCATACATAAATTGATACAAATAGGTTGTACCTAATTCATCATATAGTTTAGATAAAATATCTAAATCAATGTCGCTTTCTTCCAAAAGAGCAATTCCTTGATAAAATGATTTAATGGCTTCTTGTGGCTCTTGCAATTCGTTTTTTATACGTCCTTTTAGTAAATGCGCTTTTGCTGCCAAAGCGGGATATGTTTTTGCATTTATTTTTTGCAGAGCAAAATCAATTAAAGAATCCGAAGACAATAAGGAAACTTCATTTTTATTCCTCGCTTCTGTTAATAAAAGGTAATAGTAAGAACGGTCGTGCTCATCGAATTGCTTTTCGATATTCAAATTCTCCAATGCTATCCATGCGCTATCCGGATGATTCAGAAACAGTTTCTCCATTTCCAACAATACGGCATGCGGTTCCCGGTATTGATTGCAGCCTAAAAAGAATGAAAGGAAAAGGCTGAAAATTGTAATAGTTTGAGTTCGTTTTTTCATTTCAAGTGCGATTTAAAAGCAAATTTAACTTTTATTATGCAAAAAGCAAAAAAAAGTGACGAGTAACTAGTGACTAGTGACAAGTTGCGCAAAGCAATGCTAACCCCGTCACTTGTCACTATTTTTTCACTTGTCACTTGTCACTTGTCACTATTTATGCTATTTTTGTTCCCTCAAATGTGAATTATGTTGAAAAAGAAAAAGTTATAAATTTTAAGTTGCGCAAAGCGTCGTTAACTTGTCACTCGTAACTTGTCACTATTTAGCTTATGTCAAAAAAGAAATTGTATGTTGTTTGGAAAGGAGTTGAACCCGGTATTTACGACACCTGGATCGGCTGCAAAAGACAAATTGATGGATTTGATGGTGCTGTTTATAAGTCTTTTGAATCTCTTGACGAAGCTGCAAAAGCATATAATTCCAGTCCTTGGGAATATATTGGCAAAAATAAAGACCTGAAAAAAGCATCAAATAATCATTCCGGCTCTATTATTCGCAACAGTTTATCGGTCGATGCTGCATGTTCCGGCAATCCGGGTTTAATGGAATATCGAGGAGTATATACAGGCAATGGGGAGGAAATATTTCGTATGGGGCCTTTAGAGCTTGGAACAAATAATATCGGTGAATTTTTAGCTTTAGTGCATGGCTTGGCTTTACTCAAACAGCAAAATTCTCCGCTGCCTATTTATTCGGATAGCATGAATGCTATTTCTTGGGTGAAAAATAAAAAATGTAAAACAAAATTAGAGCCTTGCGAAATCAATATTCCGATTTTTGATTTAATTGAAAGGGCTGAAAATTGGTTGAAAGATAACTCCTACTCTACTCTTATCTTGAAATGGGAAACAAAAGAATGGGGAGAGATTCCCGCTGACTTTGGACGTAAATAATAAAAAAATTGAATATCAACAGAAAATTAATCGCCGAGAAAAAATGGACTTTTATATTAATCCATTTTATTCTATTTTTTAACCCCATTTTTTATTTTTGGGCGGATAATATCAGCTTAAAAGAAAAGAGCATGGCTTGGCTTACCTGTTTAATCGTAGGCATGGCACTTTGTTGCATTAATTTATTCCTAAAAAAGAAGGGAGAGAAAATCTATTCCGGCATTTTATTTCTTTTGTCACTGGCTCCAAATATTATTGTTTGGAGTTATTTATACCTTTCAAACTTGTACATGAAACAAGATATGTTTTGGGTTATCTTTGGAACCAACATGTCTGAATCAATCGAATATTTTGACCATTTCATCAATTGGCAAGCTATTTTTGTTTCCTTTTTATATGTATTAGTGGGTATTTTTCTTTGGATTAAGATTCGTTCAAAACATTCGTTATCCATTCGGAAATATTGGTTTATCTTATTATTTTCCATTTCAATTGTTCTTTTGGGAATTATTCTTCAACATTTAGCTCAAGCAATTCCGACATTTGATTTTTATAAAAGTGGAATTCAGTTTGTGAATGAAAGCCGAAATTTTCAGAAAGAAAAAGAACGGCGAAAAAAACTTGTCATGGACATACAATGTGCGCTTCCGGATTCTACCTCACATGTTTTTGTGGTTGTTCTTGGAGAATCGACATCGACTTACCACATGAGTTTGTATGATTATTTTCGGGAAACAAATCCTTTATTGGAAGCAAGAAAAGATGAATTGGAGACATATACTGATGTAGTGACTCCCGATACGTATACTATCGGTGTGATGAAAAAAGTACTGACTTTTGCAGACCATGAGCATCCCGAATATTATACGCAAAAAGCTTCTGTTGTAGAATTATTTAATGCTGCCGGATTTGAAACTTATTGGATATCCAATCAAGCGTTTTTAAGTAAGTTCGGAGGAAGCTATGGAGCTATTGCTATGGAATCTAAACATGTCTATGATTTAAGTGTCTTAAAAAAACATGATGAAATTGTTCTTCCTTATTTAGATGAGGTTTTAAATGATAGTGTGACGGCAAATAAAATTATATTTATCCATTTAATGGGAAGCCATCACACTTACAGCTATCGTTATCCAAGTGAATTTGAGCAATTTAATCACGCCGAAAGAGACGATTTAACCGGAAAAGATTTTCTGAATAACCGGATGAAAAAAACAATTGACGAATATGATAATTCGGTACTTTATGGCGATTTCATTGTAAATTCTATCATAGACCAAGTGAAAGACAAAAACACATCTTCTTTTGTTTTGTATTTTTCTGACCATGGAGAAGAAATTTATGAAACTCGCGATGCTCAGGGGCATTTTATGTCAAATATTTACCCTTGTCAAAGCTTAATCCCTTTTATTCTTTGGCAATCAGAAATTTACAAAGAAAGCAATTTGGATTTAGTTATTGACACATCCCGACCTTACAGTATTGAGAATGTAATTCATTCTCTTTCAACATTAAGTGGACTTCAGTACGAGAATTATCAGTCGGAGAAAAGTATTTTTTCGACAGAATATAAAGTTCCGGAAAAACGAATGGTCGGAAAGGAAGATTATGATAGAGAAATTATTTACAAAAAATAAAAATTGATTATATAGAATTTTCAAATTTTAATGTTATTTTTGTGTCTCAAATATAGACCAAACATGACAAAACCAAAACAACTAACTGGCTACGGCCAATTCTTCATTGAGATAAAGAATCGTATCCGTTCCGCCCAATATGAGGCGATGAAAGCTGTAAACAAAGAAATGATACAGCTTTATTGGGATATTGGTAAACAAATAACAGAAAAACAAAATGCTTTAGGCTGGGGAAAATCTGCCGTTGAAATCTTATCTAAAGATTTGCAAAAAGAGTTTCCGGGAATCAAAGGATTTGGAACTCGTAATATATGGTATATGCAGCAGTTTTACGCTGAATATCAAGGAGATGAATTTCTGCAACCATTGGTTGCAGAAATTAGTTGGACCAAACATTTGGTTATTATGACTAAGTGCAAAGATATTCAGGAGAAGCAATTCTACATACTTGCAACCAAAAAATTCGGATGGACAAAAAATTTATTGACCCATAAAATAGAATTAAAAACCTTTGAAAAATATCTCATTGGTCAGACGAATTTCGACGAAACGCTGCCTGAAACAATAAAGAATCAGGCCGTTTTAGCAATGAAAGATGAATATACATTCGATTTCTTGAATTTGGCAGAAAGTCATTCCGAAGCAGAACTAGAAAAAGCGTTAGTGAAAAATATTCGTTCTTTTCTCATCGAACTAGGTGCTGATTTCACATTTGTAGGCAATCAATACAAGATTGAAATTGAAGGAGAAGAGTATTTTATTGATTTGCTTTTGTTTCATCGTAAACTTCAATGTCTGATTGCAGTTGAGTTGAAAATCGGCAAATTTATTCCTGAACACAAAGGAAAGATGGAGTTTTATCTCAATGTTTTGAATGATACAGTAAAACTGCCACACGAGAATCCTGCTATTGGTATAATTATTTGCAAATCCAAGCAACGAACCATTGTGGAATATGCTTTGAAGGATTCAAGACAACCGATTGGTATCGCTACTTATAGTATTACATCACAACTGCCGGAAGCTTATCAAAAGATGCTTCCATCAGGAAATGAAATTGCTGTTAAATTGAGTATGCTGACAAATGAAAACACTGAATATCAATAAAATAAATTTCTGCAACCAATGGTTGCAGAAATTAGTTAAGTAAAACATTTGCTTATTTTGGAAAGTTTGCAACTCTCCATGTATTTATCTCCCGAAAACATAATTCATTACGTTTTTAATAATCATAACAAAGGGCTAATTCACTTTTAACATTCTATTTATCTATCTCATTTATAGCGGATACAGCAAATCGAAATTGTTAAATCGAAAACAATTATGAATAATCGATTGTTTCTATTTTGACCTGATTTGGGTCATGCGCAATTTCTGTTTCTGTAAAAGTTCTCTTTAACAGAAACAAATTTTGCGTCAGCCAATTAATAGTAAATTTATAAATTGAAAAAATATGCGACTATCTATTAGCCATTTTTTGTTTTTGCCACTGTTTATTTTTTTCATTCCTCCGCTTTTTGCGCAATGGGATGAACCATTTTCGCCCAATTTTCCTTTGGAAAATCATTCCTCCGAAAAAAACGTAGAAACGGTAAAAGATCCATTTTCAACGAGCGATCATCATTCCTTTTCTGGAGATCTATTAACGAATATTCTTTCACAAAATAAACTTTTAGGTAATGACGGCCCTCTACTTGGAGGTGGAGGAATCACTCCGCCGGAAGGTCCTCCCATTTCGGGTATTCCGGTTAATAGCGGACTTTATTTTCTTTTGTTTCTTTCCTTTTTCTATTTATTATTCATGCAGTCGGGAAAAATAAAAAGATATTCTTTTTTGCTTATTCTATTTCTAATTTTTACGGGCAACCTTCAAGCACAACCACCATTAAAAGCAAATACTGACAATGTTTTTGCACAACCTTGGAGTAGTTCTTCAATAGCAGAAACGATTGATATTCTCAAAAATGATGAATTAGGTGGATGTGGTAAAAACGAGATTACCATTGATATTCAACAAATACCGAAAAAGGGTTCTTACTCATTTGACAGTAATCAAAATATCGTATATACTCCCAATGCGAACTTTGTAGGACAAGATAGTATAAAATACACAATCACTTGCAAAGGTCAAATCTCCAATGAAGCTCTTGTGCTGATTAATGTATTTAATAAACCTGAAAATATTATCGATGCTTGTGCTATTCCTCCAGTTAAAATGGAATGGGGAATAAAAGAACTCGCTAGAAGTGATTATGTTATTTCAATATCAAACGTACCTTTGGTTGGAGATTTTGATAATGATGGAAAAACCGATTTTTTATGTACAAATGTCTATGACCGATATGAGTCTAATAAGTTATTAATTTTTACGTATGATGAATCTCATGTGCCGAATTTATATCTAAAGTATCAAATATCAACTCCTATTTTTCGTAATCCGGGAAATGCTTATGTGGTAGCTAATGTTGATAATGATGGCTATTCGTCTATATTTTTCACAACGAATGGTTCTTCTATTTCTACCGGAACGTCCAATGCTCGCCAATTAATCAAATATAGATATAATGGTAGCACTTGGTACGAAGAATGGCGAAGAACATACAGTACTACTGACACTTATCAAGGTTGTAGCCCTATTGTTGCGGATTTCATGGGAACCGGAAATTCTCAGGTGGCAGTATATGACAAGATTTGGGATGCTAAAACAGGTGCATTATTGGTGAATGGGAATTTTTTAGGTAGCAGTGGTTGTAATTTTGGGCGTTTTGCTCATAGTGGAGGAACCGGTGTAGCTCTTTTTAGCTCCTCTTGGCTTGCTGCGGATATAGACAATGATGGAATATTAGAAATTATTGGCGGCAATAGTGTTTATAAAGTGAATATCGTGGATTTTAGCGGAATGAACAATTCACTAAATTCGTATGGAAAAAAAGCAGGAGTAACTGTTGATAAACAAATTGGAAATGGGACAACTGCGATTGCTGATATAGATGGTGATGGTTTCTTAGATATTATTACAACTTGGAATAGTGTATCTATTGGCTCATTGGCTGTTTATAATCCCCGCACAGGGCAATTGATGTCTCAAATAATAACAAATCTTCCTATTCAAACCGGAACTTGGGGAACAGGTCCTTCGAATGCCTTTATTGGAGATATTCTTGGAAGTGGTAATCCGCAAATTGTTTTTACCGGAAATTTGATAATGAGTGCTTATGCTTACGATACAACTAAAGCTATCAATAATCGATTAACGCCTGTATGGACGATTGCAACTTCTGACCCGTCTGCTGCAACGGCAATGTCTTTATTCGATTTTAATCAAGATGGAATTGCTGAATTAATTTATCGGGATGAAACAGATTTACGAATTATCAACGGTAGTGGCAAAAGTCATATTACTAGTAATGATACAATAGGAGTATATGATATTACAACAATAGAAAATGTATTCTCATACACTCTTGGAGAATATCCGATTGTTGTGGATGTCAATAATGATGGACATGCGGAGATTGTTACTAATGGCTCTGCGAGTCGATATCAATGGAACGCCTCTTTGCAGATTTATTCTTCGAAATTTCCAAATGAATCTCCTTGGGCTCCCGCTCGTGCTGTGTGGGATAAATATGCTTATAATCCGGTTTACATTAATGATGACTTGACTGTTCCGCAATATCCATTGAATCCGGCAACAGAATTCTTAGATAAAGACGGTATTTATCATCGTCCTTTTAATAACTTTTTGCAGCAATCCACTTTGTTAAATGATGAAGGACGGATATTAAATTTCGGACCGGATGTGGCATTTGACAAGAGTGCTCCGGGAACAAATAGTACCGGTGTTATTTACACTCCTATTGGAGAGGATTTAGATGTAACCATTTACATTCAAAATGAAGGAGATGCAGTTTTGCCCAGTCCTCTCATTATCAGTGCCTATATTGTAGAGAATGGAATATTTACAAAAGTTCATTCAGAAGAAATCGATATTCAGGTCAATCATTTAGCCCCTAAATCATCTCAACTATTCTTCTTAATTGAAAATATTGTTTCTCGTTTGGGAGGTGTAGACCCTTCTGAAGCTATTCAAATTCGGCTGAATGAAGTGGATAACAATTTTATACATCAGGAATGTAAGTACTCCAATAACTACTCCAATACTTTAATTTATGGAGCTCCTGATATTATTGCCTGTGAAAACGAACCAATTCGATTGAATATTTATCCTCAGCAAGCGAATCTATTTTATGTTTGGCGGGATAAAGATAACAATGCCATTTCCGGAGATTACATCGATGTAATCAAAGATGGTTCGGATGTGCAAACTTATTCTATTGATGTTTATCTAAATGGAACAATCTTTAATCCGGGCAATCCGTATCAAGTTAATCTTTATCGAACACCGGATTCCTTAATTTGGATTGGCACCGGAAATGACTCGGATTGGCATAATCATTTAAATTGGTTAGACCCCAATGACCCAGCTCCGGTTTATCCTCAAGCTAAAATTCCTCGTTCCTGTACTAATGTTTTGATTCCCGATGGAATGACTTATTATCCGAACTTAAATACTCAATCAACTTCACGTATTATTTATTGGGATGCGTCTTGTAATAATATTCATTTCGAATTTGGTGGAGAAGTGGCTCGTACGGATTCTTTGCATTATTCAAAAGCATTTATTCAGTATAATTTTGGCTATTATGATTCAGCCGGAGCGATTCAAACAAGTGGTTATTTATCAAATCCTTCTACGATGGAACGAAATCGCTGGTATTCGCTGGCTGCACCGCTGAAAAATATTGTTACTGGAGATTTCTCTTTTGGCGGCAAACCGCATACGTGGCAACAAGGTTTTGTTTCTTCTCAACCTCAAACAGGAACTTGGGTTGGTCAATGGTTGCGACCGGATAGTACCAATAATATTGCGTTAAATCAAAATTTGAATTATGCAATCACTGTCTGGGCTGGCGGAAGTCATGCCGGCGCAACCGGTCATGATTATGCTTTGGGTTATCAAGATGGCTTGAATGCGTTGAAAGGTGTTTTGGAACTTCCTTATTTTGAAACAGATGCAGATTTAGGCGTTGGTCCTCACCGAATTCACGAATACAATGTTGCAGATAGTAGCAGTTATTTTTCCTATTATCGTTACGATGTGCCGACGATTCCGATTGAAGGCTATTATCCTAAAGATAAATTTAAGAGAGGTTGGGAATCTTACCGATTTATCTTCGATGGAAATATTGTTCAAACTTCCGATGGCAAAAACGCATTTAAGATGACGGTTCCCGCCGGAAAAGAAATCATGGTTGGTAATCCATTCCTTTCATCTTTAGATTTTGAAGCTTTTTATGATGCGAATAGCTCAAAAATAGAACCTTTCTATCGTTTGTTTGAAAATGAAAGTTGGGATGACAAATATATTTATGGCATTAACAGTGAATTAATTGCTTCTCAACAGGCATTTTTCATTCAAACAACCGGAGCGACAGGAACGCTTGATTTGTATTTTCCTTTTGAGACAACATCAGTAAATCGTGAAACTTCGTCATTGCATCAATTGAGGTCGGCGCAAGACAAAACGATTGAAGATGTTCTTTTTATCACTGCAACGAATAAAGAAAAAAGTAATTCAATTCAATTAATTTTGTCTGATGAAGAGAATAAAAAGAATGTTCATAAATTGTTTTATGAATATTCCGAACAAACGCCTCAGATTTATTTTCTAGACAACAATAATCAGAAGAATGCGATTCAACTTGTCGATAATTCAACAAAAAGAGAAATTCCTTTAGGAATACAATTAAAGTCTGTGAACCATATTGAATTAGACTTTTCAAATCTGGAAAATCTGTCAATCGAATCGTTATTCTTGTTGGATAAACAAACGGGAACGAGACAGGATTTATTCACGAAATCGAATTATTCGTTTATTCATAGCAATGTGGATTCATTTAGCGACAGATTTGTTTTGGAGGTCGGCGAAAAGGATTACACATATATGAATCATCTTGAAAAGAATGAGATTTCAATCAATGTTTATCAAACAAATGGAAGTATAACCATTTCTTCAACAGAGAAAATAGACCGAATTGAATTGTTTGATTTACAAGGAAATATGATTGAAAAGAAAAACAATGTCAATAACAATATTTATCAAATGAATCCGAATTTATCGACCGGAATTTATCTGATAAAAACGGTTTTAACAAATGGGGAATCGCAAACGGATAAAATCATTATCCGATGATTAAACACCCAAAAACCAGGGATTAAAATCCCTGGCCACGAATGCATTGTTTCTACGAAACAATTCGGCACACATCGAACGCGATGTTTCATAGAAACATTGTATCAATAGCCAGTGATTTCAATCACTGGTTTTTGGTTTTGTTTTTATTTTTTATCGTATAGAAAAAATAATACCTTTGTAAATCTAAAAGCGCGTAATACAAATGATTTTAGAAGTACAAAATATATCTAAGAACTATGGCTCACAACAAGTAGTGAAAAATGTTTCTTTCAGCATTGCGAAAGGAGAGATTGTCGGTTTTCTCGGACCTAACGGAGCAGGAAAATCGACTACGATGAAAATAATCGCCGGCTGTCTTTCCGAACACAAAGGAAATGTAAAAATCAATTCTTTTGATATACAAACGCAAGCCATTGAAGCAAAATCTCAAATTGGATTTCTGCCGGAAGAAAATCCGCTGTATGGAGAGATGTATGTTTCTGAATATTTAGAATACGTTGCCAAACTTTATTCTTCTTTCCAGCCAAAAGAAAAAGTAACAGAAATCATTCAATACACAGGGCTCCAAACGGAAGCCCACAAAAAAATAGACCAATTATCAAAAGGTTACAAACAGCGTGTGGGACTCGCACAAGCGATTATCCACAATCCAAATTTGCTGATTCTGGACGAACCGACTTCCGGCTTAGACCCGAATCAAATAGAAGAAATCAATAAACTTCTTTTATCTTTAAGTAAAGAAAAAGCCATTCTTTTTTCTTCACACTCGCTATCCGAAGTTGCAAGTATCTGTACACGCATTTTGTTTATTCACAAAGGCGAGATTGTCGCCGACCGTCCATATACCGAAATTGAAAATTTAGAATCCTTGTTTAAGGAATTAACAAAAAATTAGTCTCATGCACAAAATAAAATCATTACTTACCCTGTTTTTCTTGTCTGGAATACTATTTTCTTTATCCAGTCAAATATATAATTTAGACAATGTACCTTACGATAACTTAAAAAACAGATACGATTTTGTTAGCAATCCGGATGACATCATATCCGTTTCTGCCGAGCAACAACTCAACAATATGATTACAATTGTTGAAGATTCCGTCTCTGCCGAAATTGCGGTTGTTTTATTGAAATCCATTGGAAGTGTAGATATTGACGATTTTGGAACGGCTCTTTTTACAAAATGGGGAATCGGGAAAAAGTCAAGAGACAATGGTTTACTTTTTCTATTGATTGAAGACCAACGACAAATGATTTTTCGTACCGGTTACGGCTTAGAAGGAGTGCTTCCCGATATCATTTTATCTCGCATTATACGTGACAATATAGCACCTCTAATGCGTCAAGGAGATTACGACCAAGCTATTCTGCATGGAATTGGTGCGGCATGCGGCTATCTTCTGAATCCTGATACAGTAGGCGAAATCATGGAACAAGAGCAATCAGAACAACAAAATGAAATAATGGGATTAATTATCTTTTTTGCAATTATATCGCTGCTTGTTCTTCTCTGTTTCTGGTATAGTTTTTCATCTAAAATGAAAATGTGGAAAACAAATCCGGACAAATACAATAGTCTGAATTCGATGAGAACAGCTGTAATTGTCTGCACAGTGCTTTTTCCTTTATGCATGGTTATTTTTGCAATCTTTTATTTTTTCAAATTAAAAAAATTGAGAAATACGCCGATTAATTGTCCTCGTTGCAATCAATTAATGGTAAAGCAAAGTGAAGCTGAGGAAGATGCTTATCTGACAGAAATAGAAAAAAAAGAAGAAAGAATAAAATCAGTCGATTATGATGTCTGGCATTGCAATCGCTGCAAACACAATGAGATTTTTGCCTATGATAATCCACGTAGCAAATATACAACTTGTCCCAATTGTCGCGCCAAAACTTATTTTTTCGAAAGAGATAACATTATCCAAAACGCAAGCACGCATAGACAAGGAAAAGGCGAAAAAATTTATAAATGTATCAATTGCCAAACAAGGAAAGTTATTCCTTATATTATTCCGATAATTGTATTGACATCTACAAGTGGAGGAAGAAGCAGTCGCGGAGGTGGTTTCGGTGGCGGCGGATTTGGTGGCGGAAGAACAGGCGGTGGTGGAGCCAGAGGTGGCTGGTAATTACTCGTAAACAACCGAATAAACGACACCCATTAGAGAAAGTAAAATAATAATCGCTCCTATTATTTTATTCATAATCCATAATCCTCTAACATTAAAAATCCTACGAAGTTTGCCGACAAAATAAGTAATTGCAAGCCACCAAAATAATGCACCTGCAAAAACGCTAAGTAATCCCAATATCATGGAATACAATTTATCTTCCGGTAAAATAAAGTTAAATCGAGCAAAAAGAGCGAGATAAAGAAAGATGATAAAAGGGTTCGATAAGGTCAGAAAAAACGCTGTTATTGAATCTTGATAATAAGAGTTTGTACGTGTTCCGTCTTTCGACCTTTTCAAACTTTTGGAAGGATTTGAGTAAAAAGTATAAATTCCATAAAACATCAACAAAATACTTCCTATAATTTGCAATATATATTGATTGTCTTCTACGAAAGAAACAATAAATCCCATGCCCATACAGGTAATTACCGCATAAAAAAGGTCCGAAAAAGAGGCTCCCAATCCAGAAAAAAAACCATGCCACCGTCCTTTATTCAACGTTCGTTGGACACAAAGCAATCCGATAGGTCCCATAGGTGCAGAAATTAAGATTCCAATAATAATTCCTTTACATACAACATCAATCATGATGCAAAGATAGCAATAGAATTATGAATTATGAATTATAAATTATAAATTATGGGGTACAGTCATTTAATTTATATTGAAAAAAAGCTTTCGCTAGCGCGGATTTGCAATTCGCGCCAGCAGATTCTATTATTACGTTACGCCACGTTGCATTGCGCCAATTCTTAATTCTTAATTTATAATTCTCAACAAAAATGGGCTTACACCTTTAAATCCGGTATAAGCCCATTGTTTTATTTAAATGCTTAATTATAGAACATTAATTTCTTTAAGAACATCATTTGTTGCACGAACAGCAGCTGCACTTTTCTCAAACAAAGCTTTTTCTGCGTCATTCAATTTAATATCAACAATTGCTTCTACTCCATTGCGACCAATAACAGCAGGCACACCAATACAGATGTCATTTTGTCCATACTCTCCTTCTAAAGAAACACAAGAAGGAATTACACGTTTGTAATCTCTAATAATTGATTCAGCTACATAAGCACCTGCTGCACCTGGAGCTAACCAAGCAGAAGTACCTAACAAACCAGTCAATGTAGCACCACCAACCATTGTATCAGCAGCTACTTTTTCCAAAGTGGCAGCATCCAACAATTCAGAAACCGGAGTTCCATTAAGAGTAGCCAAACGAGTCAAAGGAATCATAGTAGTATCTCCGTGACCGCCAATTACAGTTCCTTCAAGCTGAGAAGGATTAGCGTTCAATGCCTCTTTCAAATAATATTTGAAACGAGCGCTATCCAAAGTACCACCCATACCAATTACTTTATTTTTAGGAAGACCTGTTGATTTCAAAGTCAAATAAGTCATTGTATCCATTGGATTAGAGATAATAATGAATATCGCATTAGGAGAATGAGTTAAACATTGAGCGACTACACTTTTAACAATATTTGCATTGGTTCCAATCAACTCTTCGCGAGTCATACCCGGTTTACGAGGAATACCGGAAGTAACGATGATTACATCTGAATCAGCAGTTGCAGCATAATCATTTGTAACACCAATCACATTAGTTTCAAAACCCAATGTTTGAGCTGTCTGCAACATATCGATTGCTTTACCTTCTGCTACACCTTGCTTTACATCAAGCATTACCACTGTGTCTGCAATTTTGTTGAATGCAAGTACATTTGCACATGTAGCGCCCACATTTCCCGCGCCTACTACGGTTACTTTTGCCATAATTGAAAATTTGTTAAGTATTTATACTGTAAAACTAAAATTATTTACAAATATACAATTTCAGACTGAATAAATAAATTATTTCATTAGTTTTTCTGGGCATATTTTTTGATTTTAAAGTTTCCAGTGATTAAAATCCCTCCCTACGAATGCATTGTTTCTACGAAACAACCGAACACATCAATCTTACAAACCCCGCGGAAATGTCCAATCCGAATCATCGCGTTCCATTGAAAAAAATCAGATTCCATTCATTCCAATCACCCCCAAATAAAAAGCCAGCTCGCACAATAAAAACAAAGCACCGCAACAATCGCCGGTATATCCTCCGATGCGTTTTTTCAGGAAATAAACAAAAATAAAAAACACAATAACTGGAAAAACAAGGGCGATTAAATATTTCATTTCCGGCAAAAAGAATAAAGGAAGTACGCCAAACAATAAAGAAAGGCTAAATGCGTATATAGACGGTTTCGTGTACACAACTTTCGATTTGCTCTCCTCTTCGTTTCGGGCGTAAGGGAGAAAGAGCGGCAATTGTGAAGCTAACCATTTACAAAAAGGGTCGCCGGCTAAAATAACAAGGCAGGCGAAATAATTGGTTTGAAGAGCGTAAAACAACAAAGCAAAATAAAACACAAGACTAATAACGCCATACGTTCCGATGTGGGAATCTTTCATGATTTCTAACGTGCGACTGCGAGTTGTTCCGCCGCCGAACCCGTCAAAAAAATCAGCAAGACCATCTTCATGCAATGCTCCGGTTAATAAAACGCGACTCAAAATTGCCAAAAGTACGGCTATACTGAAAGGAAAAAAGTGTGCTGATGCCCAAAGCGTGAACGCCATAACTCCGGCTGTAAGCCATCCAACAATAGACCAATAATTAATTACCGGCTTAAAATATTCTAGCGGAAGATTGAAAGCTTTCAATCGCCAAAGCGGAAGACGAGTAAAAAAAACAAAAGCAGCAGCAATTTTTTTCATGAGTTAAAAATATTTCGTAACGTTTATTTTCTTGAAAGAATTCATTTCGTTAATCATTCGCACCGCCGAATCAACGATTGGATAAGCGCACAATGCCCCAGTTCCTTCTCCTAATCGCAAGCCTAAATTAAGAATAGGTTTCGCATTCAAATAATTCAGCAAAAGTTTATGTCCGGCCTCATCTCCTTGATGCCCGAAAATAGCGTAATGTAACACATTGGGATTCAGCTGTGATGCAGCTAATATGCAGTTAGTCATAATAAAACCGTCCACAAGAATAATCATTTTTAATTCTGCGGCTTTCAACATTGCCCCAACTGCCATTACCATTTCATATCCTCCAAAATAACGGATAATGTCAATTGTGGACGCATCTCCGGAATAATTGCGCATGGATTGACTTAAGACATTGAACTTGTGTTCGATTATTTTACCGGAATAATCACAACCCGCACCAATGCACTGTTCCAAAGGAATTCCGGTTAGAAAAGTCATCCATAAAGCAGAAGAAGAAGTATTCGTGATTCCCATTTCGCCGAAACTAATCACATTACAGCCGTCTTCAAAACAATCGCTGACACATTCAGCTCCCCGCTGAATCGCACAATTCATTTCTTCTAAAGTCATCGCTGCTTCATGCAGGTAATTTCGGGTGCTTTTCCGAATCTTTTTTTGAATGATTGGGTCTTCCGGTTTGAAATCATAATTGACTCCGGCATCCACAATGCGAAGGTCAAAACCGTGTTGACGCGAAAGAAAATTAATTCCTCCACCGCCTGCCCAAAAATTAAGAATCATTTGGTAAGTCACCTCTTGTGGCGACGGACTGACTCCTTCTGCAGCAATTCCGTGGTCTCCGGCAAATACAATATGACAAGGATATGTCAATTTCGGATTCAACGATTGCTGTATCCAACCTACTTGTGTTGCAATTTCTTCTAATACGCCCAAAGAACCTTTGGGTTTGGTCAGATTATCTATTTTCTCTTGTAAATAAGGGAATATAGAATCGTCCGGTTGTTGAATGTTAAAATGTGTCATTGTTTTTAGTTATGACCTCTCCCCCCCGCCCTCCCCACAAGGGAGGTAGCTTAGAGATGCGATATTTTTAATATTTTCTGCTAGCGCGGATTTGTAATCCGTGCTTTTATATTGTTAGGCACGGATTACAAATCCGCGCCAGCAAAACAAATCTGCAACTAATAAAACGAATTTGCACCAGCAAAACAAATTCACTCCAGCAGATATTTTCAATATTTAAAAAACCGCCTCTATACTGAATTTCACTTCCCTAGCTCCCTCCCTTGTGGGGAGGGAGGGGGGAGGGGTGTTTATTTTATTTTCATTGAAATTCCTGAAATCATTAAATAAACGTTATCTGCTTTAGAAGCAATATATTGATTTATCCAGCCTTGCAAATCGGTAAAACGGCGTTGAATTTCATTCTGTGAAACTTCCCCCATTCCAATTTCGTTGGTAACAAATATAAATTGTGCTTCTTGTGTTGTTAATTTATCAAATTCGGATTGAAGAGCGTTCAAGGATTTTTCTACATCAGATTGCAAGTCGAAGAAGAAATTCGTAGCCCAAAGCGTTACACAATCAATGACAACAATTTTTCCAGCCAAGACACATTTGCTTAATTCTTTTTCTTCTTCCAAATTAATCCATTCAGAACCTCTTTCCAATTGATGACGTTCTATTCTTTTTCGGTGTTCCTCATCCCAAATGCGGGAAGTCGCCAAATAAACGGGATTGGGCGAAAGTGATAAAGCCAATTCTTGCGCATATCGACTTTTTCCGGAACGCTGACCGCCAGTTATCAGTGTGATTTTTCTCATTTTCGGAACAAATGTTTAAATGGTTGCGAATACAATTTCGACAAGCCTTGCCGATTGTCAATGGATTCTCCAACAACTATCATCGTTGTTAATGTCAACTGATTTTCTTTCACTATTTTCGATAAATCTTGTAACTGTCCCCGATAAATCCGTTCATCTTTCCATGTTAATTTGTAACAAGCTGCGACCGGAGTTGTCGGTGGATAATGCTCTAACAAATCGCGCTGAACATCATCGACCACGCTTGCACTCAAAAAAATGCACATCGTACTTTGAGATTGAGCCAGCAAATGAAGTTTTTCCTTTTCGGGCATAGGCGTTCTCCCCTCTCCTCTCGTCAAAATAATTGTCTGTACTTTTTCCGGAATCGTGAACTGCGAACGTAATGCCGCGGCTGCCGCTTGAAAGGACGAAATGCCGGGCGTTATATGATAAGACATATTGTATTGGTCGAAAAAAGCCATTTGTTCTTGAATTGCTCCATAAATACAAGGGTCGCCGGTGTGAAGCCGAACAACTAATTTTCCTTGGTCATAAAACTCTTTCATCAACGCAAATTGTTCTTCCAAATCCATTGATGCAGAACTTCTTACGAGAGCTCCTTTTTTTGCACAATCGGTTAATTCAATGGGAACTAAACTGCCTGCATATAAAATCAAATCGGCTTTTTCCAAATATTGGCGTCCTCTGATAGAAATTAATTCCGGGTCGCCGGGACCTGCGCCGACAATCTCGATGTGTCCTTGACGAATAACGGATTCATTTATCGCTATTGCAAAGGTAAATTCATTTCCGGAAGTTATTCCTCCTTTTTGTTTTTCTAAAACTAACGCACCTAAATCGGCACTTTTGATAGCTGTTGATTCGGCAACTCCTTTTACAGAAGTAACTTCTTCTACTTTTTTAGAAGGGTTGGGAACTTCAATTGCTTGCAATTCATCCGCAGAATAAATACAAACAGGAATACTATTCAATGCCAATTGTAATTCTTTGAGTAAAGCTTCTTCTTTTTTTATGTCAATTGTAGAAATATCTTTAATCGAAGCAAGTGCAATATTTTGTTTTTTAATTTCTTGAATAATGTAAGACGCAATTCCTGAAGGATTACAGTCTTTCCGGCAACCCATTCCTAAATGCAAAACTTTGGGATGATAATATAAAATCGGAACCGAAGAATTTGGGTATAGAAAAGGAGTTACTGCAATTAATAATTCGTATTGAGAAAAATCAATGGCATCAAATTGATAAAAAACATCGACATGATTGGGTTTTGTTCTCTCCAAAAAATCCGTTCCTTTATCTCGGATGTCCAACAATAATGCTGTTGGTTTTTGATTGACAAAAAGACTTATCAGATGATTCAAATTTTCAACATCGGTTTCCCAATTGTAATTGCGCCCCAATGTATCCAACGCCCAAAGTCCCATATTATCGCTTTGAGTGGTAATAATTTCTTCTGCTCCAAGCATTCGAGCAATTCGAGCGGATAATTGATTCGCTCCGCCAATGTGACCGGATAAAACCGGAATGACATATTTTCCGGTACTGTCGATATTTATAACTGCCGAATCGGTGTGTTTGTCTTTTATCAAAGGAGCGATACTTCGTACGCAAATGCCCATTGCTCCAATGAAAATAATCGCATCTGCCGTATCAAAAATTTCATCCAGAGATTTTATATTTGAATATAATTCTGCGTTGGGAATTTCCCGCTGAATTGTTTCTGCAATCCAAAGACTGCTCTGCGAAACAAGAAATATTGCTGTTTTCTTCATACTTTATTTTTCTAATTATCTGCAAAATGCCACCAATAGAACGCGGATAAAGCGGATTAGGCGGATTGTCGCAGATTTATATTTGTAAATCGCAGATTTTCTTTGAGTTTCGTTTTTTATTATCTGCGATAATCCGCTTTATCCACGTTCCATTGCGACTTTTGCTTTCATTACTTCAATGGCATTAAAATCGTCCACTTTAATAATGGAACTCCGAACTAATTTACAACTGAATTGCTGAAGTGAAGTCAAAAATAATTGTTTACTTTCATCCGAAACCGAATTGAAAACAATAACTCCGTTCGGTTTTAATACTTTTGTTACTTTTTCTATTATCTTTTCCATTTTTCCGCCGTGTCCGCCAATAAAGACCGCATCAGGTGCAGGAAAACGGCTTAAATCAAGATTCGTAAAATCATCAATAACTGAATGAATGCCCGGCGCGCCCAATTTGCGGGAATTCTTTTCCATTAATTCTTTTCCTTCTTCTCTTTTCTCAAATGCGATTATTTTGAGATGCGGAAATTGCAATTTCGCTTCAATCGAAATGGAGCCTGTACAAAAACCAATATCCCAAAAAACCGAACAAGTTCTTAAGTCTAATAAACTAAGAGTCAGCAATCTTACCGGCATTTTAGTAATCATCTTTTCTCGACCATTCAATAAATGAAACTCGTTATCCGGTATTCCAAACGGTCGCGGACGATTCGCGGTTTTCTGTAAAAGCAGATTATTCGGAAAAGCAAATGTTTTGTCTAAGATTTCTTCCAATTGAAAAGATGAAACATTTTCTTTTTCGTTATTTCCTAACAATTCTCCAATTGTAATCCTGTAGTTGTTATATCCAAACGCTAACATTCGAGCGGCAATGGTTGCCGGAGTATGTTCTTTACTATCAGTTAAAACACCTATTTTATCCTGTTCCAAAATAAGAGCTTCATCGAATTTATCCCAATTTCGCCCGGTTAAAGACACAATGGACATATCTTGATAAGGAAGCAAGATTCGATGTGCCAGCAATTGCAAGGAGTTGAAAGACGGGAATAATTGAATTTCTGCCTCCGGTAACATTCGTTGTATGGTGTTCGCAAAACCAAAAAAGAGCGGGTCGCCCGATGCAAAAACAACGATTTCATCGTAACTTTCGTATTGTTGAAATACTTTTTCCAACGGAACAGTAATGTCAATCCAATTGAATTGAGTTGGTAATTCTTCTTTGATAATTTCATAATGCCGCTTTCCTCCTGAAAAAACAGTATGTGCAGCAATTATGTCCTTTATTTCCTGCGAAAAAGAAGGCGCTTTATTGTCATTTATTCCGATTACAAAAAATTTCATTTTAGCCATGCCACAACAAAAATAGATAAAGCAATCCAAATTATCATTACAATTTCGGTTTTGCGATTAATCGAAATTGCAATTTTCATATCAGAAGCGGTTAATTCTTTGGGAGAATTTCCAATCAAGGCTTTATGTGTCAACGTGCCAAAATAATAATTTGAACCGCCAAACTGACAATTTAAGATTCCTGCTAAAGCTGCTTCGGGGAAACCGGAATTCGGGCTGGAATGGTTTTTTCCTTGTTCTTTGACAAAAGAAAATAAATCAAATTTCCCACTGACTAAAATCATAAGAAAAGCGGTTAATCGAGCCGGAACGTAATTCGCCCAATCGTCAATATGGGCAGCCCAACAGCCAAATTCTTTGTATCGTTCATTTTTGTATCCAATCATTGAATCCAAAGTGTTTATCATTTTGTAAGCAAGCATTCCCGGAATTCCCAACAAGAGATACCAAAATAAAGGCGCAATAACTCCGTCGCTTAAATTTTCCGATAATGTTTCTAATGCTGCGGTTCGGATTTGTTGTGCCGACAAATTGGATGTATCTCGACCAACGATTCGGGCGACTTGTGTTCTGCCCGCTTCTACGGACAAATCTACAGCTTGAAAAACTTGCCGGACTTCACGGATTAAAGTTTTTCCGGCTAAACAATAAAATACAATTATTGCAGAAAAAATAATTGAGAGAGTTGGATGAAACGAATGTAAGATTTTTAGTATTCCAAGCGAAATCAAAAAAGTCAATACAATTAAAGAAACAGCAAATAAAGCTCCTTTTTGCAGTTTTTGTTCTCCATTATTCCATTTTTTTTCTCCCCAAGAAATAATTTTTCCAAATCCAACAATCGGATGAGGCAGCAAAGGAGGGTCGCCGAATAGCCAATCAAGTATCCAACCGATGAATAAAGGCAATAAAACTATGTATAAATGATTCAAATCCATTCTTTTACGAATTTCACTAATTGGTCGTTTTCTTCCGGCGATTGAGCCGCAACACGAAAATAATGCTTGTCTAATCCTCTGAAATTGGAAGCGTCCCGAATTAAAATGCCTTTTTCTATCAGAAAAGATTTCAAATCGGCGGCAGTTTTGTTCTTGAGCTGACACAAAAAGAAATTGGTTTCTGTCGGAAAAACCTGTAAACCGGAAATTTTTTCTAATTTTTCTCGCAATCGTTTTGTTTCGTTCAAATAATCAAAAGTATTCAATCCTTGTATCTTGTTTTTGAGCAAAAAATGACCGGCTTCCAAAGCCATTTGATTTACCGACCAAGGCATTTTATATTTTTCTAATTGGTTCAATACATTCGGTTGTGCAGAAATATAACCCAAACGCAATCCCGGAATGGCAAACTGCTTTGTCATCGAATGAACCAAAATTAAATTACTGAAAACAAGCGATTCTTGCATACTGAATACGGATTGATTGGTCAACGATTCATACGATTGGTCTATCACAAAAAGAGTTTTCGGATACCGAAGAATATATTTTTTCAATTCATCTTTTTCGTACACTTTTCCGGTTGGATTGTTCGGATTGCAGAGCCAAACCAAATTCTCCGTTCCATTTATTTCCTCTATATTCTGATAAAAAAATAAGGAATGTTCATTTGCAGCACAAGCATCTTCGTATTCACTGAAAGTGGGTATAATAATCGCGGATTTATTTTTTCGAAAAGTCTGAGCTATCAAATAAATCGCTTCCGTTGCGCCATTTGTGACAGCAATCGTGCTTTTCTCCACTTCATTTTTTTCAGCAATTAACTGAGCGAAAGAGGCTGCATCGGGTTCAGGATAAGAACTAATCAAATGTATTTTTGACTTCAAATAAGCAAATAAAGACGTTAAATCCTGTTTTCCGTAAATATTCGAACTGAAATTAGATTTAATTTCTTGTTTGTGATTATATATGTCATCGCCATGTCCTCGTAACATCTATTCTTGCAGTATTTTGTATATTAAATCCATTTTTATATGTTCTCGAACATGATTCGCTAATTTGTTGTATTGTTCTTCTTTGAAGGCTTTTATGTCGAAAGTTTCCTCCGATAATTTGTCCAAATAAGGAGAAAGTAAATAATCAATAACCACCGGATTGTCCAATATGCCATGAATATACGTTCCGAAACACTTCGAATGAAGAAAGTAGCCATCGGTTGTTCCGTTTGACAAGTTATTTACAAACACATTTTCTTCCGGATTTACCGGAACAGTTGTTCCCATGTGAATTTCGTAGCCTTCGCATTTTTCGGTAAAATCTAAAAACGAGAAGCGAACTTGACGAGTGATTTTTTCTTTTTCTATTTGAGTTGTTACCGGAAGTAAACCCAATCCCGGCAAACGTTCGATATTGCTTTCAATGTGATTCGGGTCAAAAATATCCTGCCCCATCATTTGATAACCGCCACAAATTCCTATGATTGTTGCTCCTGATTTAGACGCTTTAACAATGCTTTGTGCGACTCCATTTTTCCGAAGTTCATACAAATCGGAAATGGTACTTTTGCTTCCGGGAATAATAATAATATTTGCTTTTTCTATTTCATCTGTGTTATTTGTGTAATACAAATGAACGCGCGAATCTCGTTCTAAAACATTAAAATCCGTAAAGTTAGAAAGATGATGCAATAAAACAACAGCAATATTTATTTTCCCATAAGAAGATTGTATGTTTTTGGATTGAAGCGTTACCGAATCTTCTTCTTCTATGTAAATATCTTTATAATAAGGAACTACGCCAACTACCGGGATTTGACAAAGGTCTTCCAATATTTTTATTCCCGACTCAAAAAGTCGAATATCTCCTCTGAATTTATTGATTAAAATTCCTTTCACTCGTTTTCGTTCTTCTTCCGTAAGCAATAAAACGGAACCGTAAACAGATGCAAAAACACCTCCCCGGTCAATATCTGCAACCAAAATGACATCTGCTTGGGCATGAATAGCCATCGACATATTGACAATATCAACTTCTCGGAGATTGATTTCGGAAACACTTCCTGCGCCTTCCATCACAATCGGATTGTATTGTTTTTCCAAACGGTCAAAAGCATTTTGCACTTCTTTTCGCAAAACGTCTCGCCCTTCTTTTTTGAAATATTCATAAGCGCCCTGATTTCCGATTGGCTTGCCATTCAAAACGACTTGGCAAATTTTATCGCTGGAAGGTTTCAATAATAACGGATTCATGTCGGTATGACAAGGAACATTCGCGGCTTCTGCTTGAACGGCTTGCGCCCGTCCGATTTCCAAACCGTCTTCGGTGGCATACGAATTTAAAGACATGTTTTGTGCCTTAAATGGTGCCGGGAAATATCCATCTTGCAGAAAAATTCGACAGAAAGCCGAAGCAATAATGCTTTTGCCAACATCACTTCCTGTTCCGACAAACATTATCGGATGTAATTTCTTATTCATTGTTTTTCAATTTTATCTCTCTCACTCTGTTTGTCAATTCCAATTATGTAAATCAGACATATTCCAAAATTTTATGGTTCAAAGGTACATTTTTTCAAGCAAATTTATTCTGCAATCTTTCACATACTGTTTATTCGTTCATTAAGTTGTTTTATCTTGTCTATCAAATCATCAAATGGCAACGATTCCTCATAAATCATTGTTTCTCGCATTGTATCGTAATCTTTTTGCCATTCGGAAATTATGAAATTTGGAGGAATTATGCTGATATTGTGAGGTTTTAGAAGTTCGTAATCAAAATCTTTCATTTTTACAAACTTTTGACGGTGTTCAATTATCAAATTCCATAAATCAATGTTGTTCAATATTTCCAGTTCAATATCTGTTTCTGCCATTTTTGAAATGTCGTACAAATGACGGCTCATTCGGTTTGTCCGTACAAGTTCTTTTGGTTTGGCAAATTCTTCTTGTAAAAGACAGAGTTTCTCAATGAATGTGCGTTGCGGTACAACAGCATTTACTTCAAACGGCTTGTCTGAAAAAGGTGTATCAGGATAAATTTCATCTATAAGCGACCAAGTTTTTACTTTTTCAAAAGGCTCACGCATTGAACGACAACCGATTTCGAGTTTTACAACAGGATTAATATAGGTAAGACCTTCGATAACAGACTTATATTGAACTTCAACAATTACGGGGTCTTTGGTGCTATCTTCTGAAAACTCGACATTGACAGAAAATAAATCGGAATTTATGCCTTGAATTTCCATTTGTTCGGTTAAATCCACCACCAATTTGTCTTTTATGAATGAATAGGAAATTTTGCGAAGTTTGTTACGAATTTGATTGCTTGATAATTCTTCGGAAAATCCCAATAATTCGCGATTTATGGCAATATCAACATCTTCCGAAAACCTTTCGATTATATGCCAACATTTGCTCAACGAAGTACCGCCTTTGAACAATAAATGTTCAGCATAAGGCAGTGAAAATAAGGCTCGAATGACGGCTGTTACCCATTCGTCTTTTTCTACCGATACACTGTGTATTCTTAATTTTTGAGCAATGGTATTGAACGTTTCAACACGCTTGTTGTCTGGTCGTTTTAGAAAATTAATCATTATTCGTTAGTTTTAAAAGTATGGTTGTTATCCATTCGGGGGCTAATTTTATATCGCGTTCGATATTTTCCGATTTCTCTTGTTCAAGCGCTTTTTTTATTTTTAATAAATGTTCTTCTGTAATTTGTTTTTGTCCTATCTCTTTCATTGCAAAAATTACTAATGTTGTAATTTTGCCTCGCAAATCAAGATATTTCGGTATTGTTTTTTTGAATTTTATACTTGCTTTTCCTTCAATATTGATAATTCGCGGCGTTCCATCGGTAAGAAAAACCACACGCATAGGCATTTGTGTTGATAGTCCTAACGCATTGAGAGCATACACGCCTGTTGGAATTAAACGCGCTTTCTCACGTTTTGCGATTTCTTTTGCAATTGCTTCGATTGAGGGATAAATTATACCAAGATACTTATCTACTTTCGGATACAAAAAAATGCCCGCAGACAAACGAATAAGAAATTTATCATTGCAAAGACGGAATAAAGTTTGCCGAACTGTATTTTTGCTTCCGAATTTTGCAAAATCTTCAAGAAAAAATATTTTTCCTTTATGTTTGCTTAATATTTCAGATTTTATTTGATTACTAATGCTTTGCATATAATTTCATTTTTTATTTTGTAACAAAACAATGCTTTTTTTGTTACAGATTTACATATTGCAAACATACAATTCTTTTTTGGAATAACTAAGCTTTTTTTAAGATTGATAAAAAAGAACTGCTGTTTTGTAAATTATTTTCAATAAAAATGATATGCTATGAGCCACAAATATACGAAAAGGAAACGACAGCAATATTTGCAAGATAATTTTACTGTCATTTTTAGTGAACTCATCATTCTCAACTCTCCATTCTACAAATCTCTCCCCGGTTTCAACTGCCCTGCATCATCAAACGTCAAGATTGAATTGACTAATGTTGCCGCCAGATTGCTACCTCCTTTTCGTCCTTCAACAATTATTTTAGGGATATGTAAAAAAGGCTTAATCATTTGTTTTGATTCTTTCACATTCACAAAACCAACGGGAGCGGCGATGATTCCGGCTGGTTCAAGCTTCTTTTTTTGAATCAAATCACAAAGTTCCATTAATGCCGTTGGCGCATTACCAAACACATATAAAGCGTTCGGATGTTCTTCTGCTGCCAAACGAATGCCGGCTTGCGTTCGTGTTATGTTTTTCTCTTTCGCCAAAATCGCTGTTCGTTCATCCGAAAGATAAGATTTTACGTTTATTCCCAAACGTTCCAAAGCTCCTTTGCGAATGCCGGCAACGACCATTGTTACATCTGTTATAATGGTGGTAATTTTGCCTTCAATGAATTGGGAATGAAGTTTTTCCACAACTTTATCATCCGTAAAAAGGATATTTTCCATATCAAAATCAGCAGTCGTATGAATCGCGTGCAAAAGTGCCCATTTTTTATCCAAAGGGATATTTTTATTTTTCAATTCGCTTTCAATCGTGCGAAAACTACGAATCATAATCTCTTGTCCGACACTGACTTTTTCATCCTTTGCTTCTGAATAATAACCGCGAGGAGTTATCATCGTTTCTTTTTCGTACAGAAATGTTTGCGAATTGCCAATAATGACTATCGTAAACATATCTATTTCTTCCGGGTCAAAAAACTCTAAAGTTGTCGTTTTTATTTGTTGTTCCGCCCGTCCCGCCTGACGAACAAATCCTACAGGAGTTTGCGGAGAACGAGTTTCCAGAAAAAGTTCCTTCAAACGATACAATTGCCAATATCGTCCGTTGCTTTTGGGATTATAAATTGCTGTTACAAAATCGGCAGAAGCGGCAGCGATAATCCGATTTTCTATTTTGTTCCAAGGAGTAAGCAAATCCGAAAGAGAAATGACACAAAAATCATGTCCCATTGGCGCTCCTAACAAAGATGCGGCTTTTTGAAAGGCACTGATTCCCGGCAAAACTTCAATAGCAATATCACTTTGTTTTTCTTTCTTCATTTCGTAAATCAACGGAGCCATTCCGTAAATACCCGAATCGCCCGAACTGATTACGCAAACGGTTTGATTGTTTTCTGCATACGAAAAAGCATCTTGAGCGCGCTCTCGTTCCTTTTTCATGCCGGTGTCAATGCAAAGTGTTTCTTTTCGAACAATGTCGGATATAAATTGAAAATAATACTTATAACCAACAATGACATCCACTTTTTTGATGACTTCCAAAACGGCCGGAGTAATGTCTTCCTTTGCACCCGGACCAATTCCAACAACAAATATTTTACCTTTTTGCATTTATTTTTAGCGAAATTACAATTTTATTCTGGCTAGGTGTCCAATAGAACGCAGATAAAGCGGATTGAGCGGATGAACGCGGATTTATATTTATCAGCTGCAATCCGCCTAATCCGCTTTATCTGCGTTCTATTGGCGATTTTTGAGACAGTCTCATCACCTAAATTACTGCAAAGTTACGCCAATTTATAAAAAAACAAAGAAATATTAATACCTTTGTTTAGTTAAATTTTCATTCCTATATGAGCAAAATTTCACGATTCCTTATTGCTGCAACAAATTCCGGTTCCGGGAAAACAACAATTACTTTAGGTTTGGCAAAAGCCTTACATAATAGAAATTTGAAAGTACAAACTTTTAAATGTGGACCGGATTATATTGATACGAAATATCATGAACTGATTTCCGGAAATCAATCCATTAATTTAGATTTGTTCTTATCTTCAACCGAACATGTAGAAAATCTTTTCAATAAATACAGTTCAGAGAAAGAAGTTTCTGTCGTGGAAGGCGTTATGGGTTTGTTTGACGGTTACGACAAAATGAAAGGCAGTAGCGCAGAAATTGCCGAATTGCTCGACTTGCCGGTTATTTTAGTTCTTAATGCCAAATCTATGGCTTATTCGGCAGCTCCAATATTGTACGGATTCAAAAACTTTTATAAAAATATTCGCGTGATTGGCGTGATTTTTAATTTTGTCGGTTCGGAAAATCATTATCACTTTCTGAAAGAAGCTTGCAAAGAAGTCGATTTGGAATGTTTTGGATATTTGCCTAAAGATACAACAATTGAGGTGCCTTCGCGACATTTGGGGCTTAAATTGGACAAGGAATATCGTTTTGATGTATTTGCGGATAAAATTTCTTCACTTGTTGAGAAATACATTGATGTAGACAAAATACTTTCTTTAACTCAAACATCAATTTCGGAGAAGACAAGCCTTGCAAAAGAAAAAACATCTTTTTATAAGATAGCTGTTGCGAAAGATGATGCTTTTAATTTTATGTATCCCGAAAATATAGAACATTTGAAGAGGATTGGCTCGGTTTGCTTTTTCAGTCCTTTGAATGACAATGAATTACCGGAATCCGATTTGGTATATTTGCCGGGAGGATATCCAGAGTTGTTTTTGGAAGAATTGAGCAATAATCAAACAATGCTCAAAAGCATAAAGGAGTACGTGGAAAGCGGTGGAAATTTATTAGCGGAATGTGGTGGAATGATGTATTTATCGACTTCAATTACAGATGAAAACGGACAGGAATTTCCAATGGTTGATGTCTTGAAACAAAAGGCAAGTATGGAAAATATGAAATTAAAATTAGGTTATCGGCAATTTGAATATAATGGTTTTCCGATGAAAGGACATGAATTTCATTATTCAACTGTCGAAAATCAGCTTGAGAGTGAGACACAGCAATATACCGCAAAAAATGCACCCGTGAATACTCAATTGTTACGTTATAAAAATACAATTGCCGGATATACGCATTTATATTGGGCGGAAATGGATAATTTAATGAATTTATTTGATTGAGCGATGAGAATATATACGCGAGGGGGCGATAAGGGAAAAACCGGAATTCATGGCGGTACGCGAGTGGACAAAGATGATATCCGTATTGAAGCGAATGGTTGCTTGGACGAATTGAATAGTGTTATTGGCGTGGTCAGAGCTTTTTTGCCCCAAGAACATGAGTGGCAAAAGACTTTTTTCTATATTCAAAAGGAATTAATGGTTATCATGTCGCACGTGGCGACACCTTCAGAAATAAGAGATAAAAATCCCAATTCGTTAGACGAAAATATGGTTGTGTTTTGTGAAAAGGAGATTGATATGTTAACGGAAAGAATAGGCGATAGCAATGATTTTATTTTGCCCGGAGGAAATCTTGTTTCTTCGCATCTTCATTTGGCTCGAACGGTTGCTCGAAGAAGCGAACGGAGATTATGGACTCTCAACAGAACGGATGAAGTGCCTGAAATAATTTTGAGATTCGTTAATCGATTGTCGGATTTGTTTTTTGCAATGGCCCGTTTTGAGATGTATCAATCGGGGGATGCGGAAGAGGTATGGAAAGATTTTTTGTATAAAAAGAGGAAAAAGTGAGTCGAAATGAGAAAGTTATTTTCAAGATTAAGAAAATTTCAACTTTTCAATGAAAAATAAACACTTTTGTTTAGTCGAATTTGTTTATTTTGTACATTTGTAGAAAAATTGGCAATATGAAAAGTCGATTAGAAATATTAAAAGGAATACATCCGGGAATTTTAATTGAGAAGGATTTGAAAAAGAAGAAACTTCCCAGTGGTCGATTTGCAATCGCGATAAATGAATTTCCTCAAACCTTGAGTGCTATTATCAATGGCAGAAGATCGCTGAACTTGCCTTTATCTCTTAAAATAGAAAAAGAATTAGGCTATGATGAAGGTTTTCTAATGACTCTCCAACTATATCATGATATCAAAATCCTGAAACAAAAAGACTCTGCAAAACACAAGCCCGATTTATCTAAATTTAGAAAGGTTATATTTTGGGACACTGATATGCAACAAATAGATTGGATAAAAAATAAACGTGCTGTTATTGAACGAGTTTTCGAACGAGGCAATGAAATGGAGCAGAAAGAAATCATTCGGTTTTATGGACAAGAAGAGGTGGATTATTACTTGAAGAAATATAGAGATTATCTAACCAATACACAGCAGTACTATAATATACCTACTCAATAATAAAACTGTATATGAACACTTCTTTAGCTTATAACACCGTGAGTCCGCCATTACTTTCTGTATTAAAAGATGTTATGTCAGAAAAATTGTTTGATGATTTCATTCTTGTAGGAGGAACAGCGCTTAGTCTTCATCTGGGACATAGAATTTCGGTAGACATTGATATGTTTACAGCAACAGAATATGGAAGTGTCGATTTTGATAAAATTGAAACTTACTTTAGAAATAAGTATTCCTATACATACAGACCAGATACCGGAAACATTGTTGGTATGGGCAGATCTTTTTACGTGGGAGAATCCGCACAAGAAAGTGTAAAAATCGACTTATTTTATACAGATACTTTTATTCGTCCACACAGTTCAGTTGAAAATATCAGATTGGCAAGTCTGGATGATATTGTAGCCATGAAAGTAGATGTTATACAAAGGAAAGGGCGGAAAAAAGATTTTTGGGATTTGCATGAATTGTTAGAGAATTATCCTATTCAAAAGATGATAGAATTGCATGAAGAAAGGTATCCTTACTCTCACTCAACCGATGTGATTCTAGAGAATTTTACTGATTTCGACCGAGCAGATGATGACTTTGATCCGATATGTTTTCGTGGAAAATACTGGGAAAGCATTAAAATGGATTTTTGTGATGAAATTAGCAAATTTGGATAAACAATTTTTGGATGCTTTATCGAAAAAGTTATATTAACTCTCCGATATGATTGTTAGCCCAATTTCCTCAAAAGCATTCGGTAATTTAATCAGCGACCTATCTATTTCTATTTTCTTTTTGAGTCCTCTGTCTCCTGCAATAATATAGTATTTAGCCGTATCCATTGACATCTTTTTCAAAAAAGCTTCTTTAACCCTCGATAATTTTTCATTAATAGAGCCTTCGAGCGGATTGCAGATTCTATCAATACTTTCAACAATGTTAAGATAAGTTTCGCGATAAGATAAAAGCTTGTAAATTTCCAATAATTCTATCTTGTAATCAATCAAAGATTTTAAATTAATTCCCTGTGGATGTCGCAAAAATAAGATAAACAGAGTTTTGGGCAAAGGAGTCATTTCAATTTCCATATTGTTGAAATCAGGAAGATATATCTTGAAATCATTATCCATAATTAATCGGCTGGGCTGAAAAATCTTTTGTGATTCATACTCAAAAAGAACGCTTCCTATTTCTTTGATTAACAATTCATAAAAGCCTAAATCTTTCAGATTTTGAATGTCCGTTTTGATTTGTGATATTAGTTCATGTTCTTTGAATGAGGAGCTGGGAATATTATTTACAGGTTCGTCATCTTCGTCGTCAAAAAGAACCATATTAAAATTACCTTTACCGCTGCCTAACCACTGGGGCGAATCGCTCTTTTTCCGATTTTTTTTAGGGTGTATTTCTGGTTTATTTTTTTCGCATGATTCTGATAATAAGGGTGCTTCAAATATTTCTTCATTAGAGAATACAGTTGAGCTATCTTTTTCAGAGACCTGAATATCTTCCCTTATCTCAGAAAGAACATTTATGCAGTAATAATCTATTTGTCTTAAAATTACCTGTTTATTTGATGACTTAAATGGATAATACTCATAGACGAAAAGTTCTTCTTCATTTTTTCCGGTATAGCGAAAAAATCCGGGTTTTATTTTATTTTTATATCCAAGAGCTGAAAAAAGTAAGCGAGAAATTGACTTTGTTTGAAAAATAATCGGGTTATCCCTATTTATTTTCTGTGTATTAATATTCGGGAAATAGTAGCTCAGTATATCAATCAAAGGAGAATTCGGAATTTGAAACTGTTGGATTATAAATGGCAAATAAACAAAATCGGATTCTTTAAATTTGGATGCTATTTCATCGTGTTTTTCACGAATAATATTGTTTATCTGATAATCGAAATTTCCTTCAACATAAATAACTTGTTCCGGCAGAAGGTTTAAATCAACCGCTGATTTTAAGTATTGCTTGTTACTTTCCCAATTATTCTGTTTTATCCTTTTAAAGAATTTACTAAACATCATCATTCTAACAATTTACGTATTCATTACAAAAATACGAATCTTTATTTAAAGATAACTGTTTCTGCAACCTTGTTTATTAAAGTTTAATCTGCAAGGTTGCAGAACCGAAACTTGCTTTCTAAAAACAAAGATATTTGCAGAGTAAACATTAAAACAATAAAAATCATGAAAGTAAAAACCTGAGTTTTGGATAATAAAACCACACTAACCCCTTTCTCCGTTTTCGTTCCAAGTCGATATAGTTCTCCCCTCATCTCCATTTCAGAGTTGAGGGAATGATATTTAGGATATTAAAATAGAGATAATCCGAGTTAATCGAATAGGGCTAATTGCGCCGAAGGCAATTCTCTCTCAAATTTGATAGCAGGCTTTTTATTGAAAAAGGAGTAGGCAGAAAGTCCGGCAAGCAAATTAATCAAGAAGTTGGCGGTTCCCCTGTGTCGAGAGTGCTCGATGTGACAGATATTCTTCAATTCATCGTTTATGGTCTCTATTATGGACCGCTTTCTCAAAAGGATTCTATCTCTTAGAGACATCAAACGATTCTTCATGTTACTTTTGATTCCAGTTATCAAATGAACTCCATCATTGAATAGAGCTTCAAATAAAGAAGAAGATATATATCCCTTATCTCCATATAGTTTTCCAAATAAGTCTTTACTTAATACTTTGAATACTTCCTCATTACGGTCATCAACATTTCCTTTGGTAATACAAAAATTTAACAGTTCTCCTTTGTCATTACAAACCAAATGAAGTTTGAATCCATAAAACCAACCCATTGAACTCCTGCCTATCTCCGCCATGCCTTTGAATACCTTATGAGGACGCGTGCGTTTATTATTGCATATTGCAATCTTTGTTGAATCAACAAAAGTGATACCTGTACATTCTCCAAAGCAAATAAGTTTAAGAAATAGTACAAAGGGGGTAAAGAGTCTATGCTCCAATTGAATAAATCGATTATAAGACAATTGATTGGGAAACTCCTTATGAAGATGTTCTCCTATGTAAAAAAGGTAATAGTGTTTGAAATTGCGGAAACTTCCGAAATGAAAACCAATCAATATGGTCAACATCTCACTATCCGACATGCGACATGGACGATTCCGATGTCTTTTCCCTGTATCTGTTGTGATTTGATGTTTTTTGATTTCTTTATTAAATTCTTTGCAAAAATCGTCTGCAATACAATAAATTTCCGTAATTTTATCCTTGCTAAGCATAATCGTTTATTTGAACTATCTTGTTGTTTGTCAGACATAAAGATAATAAAAATATTCCGATTATGCTTGCTTTTTGAGAGATTTCTTATCCAAAACTCAGGTTAAAAGTGTACAATTTAATTATTTTAGATGAAAGCGGTTCTATGCAATCCATTCACAAACCGGCAGTTGACGGGTTAAATGAAACATTGCAATCCATTCAATCAGCGCAGAAAACACACAAGGAATTACAAGAGCATTTTGTTACAATTGTATTTTTTAATTCCAATGGAATCCGAACAATCATGGAAAATAAACCGATTAATCAGATTGAAATGCTTCTGCACAAAAATTTCATTCCGGCTGCCTGTACTCCGTTATATGATGCAATGGGAATCAGTTTGTCAAAACTTCGCTACCAATTGGATGAAAATGAAAAAAGTCAAGTTTTGGTAACGATTATCACAGACGGCGAAGAAAATGCTTCAAAAGAATATTCGGGAAAGATGATAAAAAACTTAGTTAGCGATTTAAAGTCCTTAGGTTGGGTTTTTGCTTATATTGGTGCGAATCAAAATGTCGATGAAGTAGCAGATGCAATATCTGTTCAAAATGCGATGTGTTTTGAGGCCAGTCCGGAAGGCAGCAGAGCGATGTCTAAAAAGGTAAAAGAGAGTCGATTAAGTTTTTATTCTAAACTATCTAAAAGTTTGTTTAATGATGAGGTTAATCTACAAGAGAATTTTTTCGAAGAATGAGCAATCTCCTTTGAGGATGTATCAAAAGCAAAAACAGCTATTCTTTTACCCCTAAATCCCCTGAAGGGGACTTCGCAAAGCGCGGTAACAGGCATCAGCAAAAGTCCCCTTCAGGGGATTTAGGGGTAAAAACGATTTGAGACAGCCTCAATACATATTCATCTTTTAGCATAGAATAATATAAACGATTTACGTATTTTCCGTCCATGAAAAAGAAATCGCGCAATGTTCCTTCATAAGTAAAATTACATTTTCGGATGACTCCCTGCGAAGCGATATTCCCCTCTTTATGACAGACTTGAACTTTGTGAAAATTAATTTTATTAAAACAATAATCCAAAATCGATTGGACAGCTTCAGTTGCATATCCTTTTCTATGAAACAAGCTTCCTAAGCAATATTCTATTTCGCAAAAATGATTTTTATCATCTACGAGAAAAATGGCAATTTGCCCAATGCAAATTTGAGACTCTTTTTCAATAATTGCCCACCTGTAATAATTGGAATTTTCGCACGAGCCAATGTATTTGTCTAATAATTCCTTAACCGCTTTTTTAGTTGTATATACAGGTTCAGAATACAGCGATTGTATTTTCGAATCACTAATCCAATACGCAAGCATATCGTCATCATCTGTATACTGAAAAGGTCTAAGAATAAGCCTTTCCGAATTAATTATTTGAGTTCCGCAATGAGTTAGCATATCAATTTATTTACACAATTAGGCAAAGATAAGATATTTTGAACAAATTATAACCCAAACATTTTTATTCAGCTAAAACTTATTTAACTTTGGAATCTTATTAAAATTAAGATGATAAGTACACAGAT